>Ga0123519_10002260_pt1 | contig 32669 bp, 26 predicted proteins | sample YelNatPaOPRAMG02_FD_87396 | JGI IMG/M metagenome (GOLD analysis project Ga0123519, IMG submission 87396) | Hot spring microbial communities from Yellowstone National Park - Yellowstone National Park OP-RAMG-02 (version 2) | ecosystem: Environmental > Aquatic > Thermal springs > Hot (42-90C) ... | reverse complement strand
TTAAAAGATTTTCTGTCGCTAGAATAGTTGCAAACATCTGAGTATGTCTGGTAGTAATGCGTCTTACAGCTTCGGCACTCTTATGCCCCTTTAGAGCTAGATTAAGAATCTTAAACTTGTTAACAGACATAAGTGAAGCCTCTGAACTTGAAAAAAACATAACTCCAAATAAACAAATAACAATAATCGCTAGAATAAACCAGGGATTTTGTATATTAACTGGCAAAACTGCTTCCATATGCTCTTATTTTCTTCTAAACTTTTTTAATTATTCCTTTAACAAAAGGAAAACTTCTTTCTAAACAGAATTTTTGTTAGAAAGGAGGTTAAAAAATGCGAACAAATAATAATATTTCACCTGGAGAAATGCTCTGGGAAAATATAATCAACTTAGTTAAGCTAACTCAAGAAGAAAAATATTTATTTGAGAAAAATCTTGAAAAATATTTAAAAGAATTATTAGAAGACCCTACTATCTCTCTTCTCTGTGAATTAGAAGAGCCTGCCTGGGATGAACTGGAAAAATGGGGAGAAATAGAAATCTTAAAAGACTTACCTAATTGGGGGATAATAAATGTTAGAAAAGGAGATATATCTCAACTAATACATAAAAGTTTGTTTAAAAGGGTGGAACCTAATTTTAAAATAACAGCTTATCCTATATTTTCTGAAGGAGAAGAAAAAGAAGAATGGAATCTGGACATAATTAAAGCTTCTGCAGCCTGGGAAAAAGGCATTCTTGGAGAAAATATAAAAGTAGGAATAATTGACACTGGTATAGATTATGAACATCCCTTTTTAAATAAAAATTATAAAGGTGGATACAATTTCGTTAAAAATAATGATAATCCCTGGGATGATAACGGACACGGGACACATTGTGCAGGTATAGTAGGAGCTTCTGGAAGTAGCTGGGAGGGAAAAGGTGGGAAAGGAGTAGCTCCTTCTTCACAGCTTTATGCACTGAAAGTGCTTTCAAGTGATGGTTCTGGACAAATCTCCTCAATTATAAAAGCTATAAGCTGGGCAATAGAACATCATATTTCAATAATTAATCTAAGTCTTGGCAGTCGCTTCCCTTCCTCACCTTTACATCAAGCAATTAAAAAAGCTTATAAAGAAGGAATAATTATCACTGCAGCAGCAGGCAACGAAGTAATAGGCCCTTCTTTCCCTGCTTTTTATGATGAGTGTATCTCCACTGCTGCCATAGACAAAGAAAAGAAACCTGCAATTTTTAGTAACCGTGACCCTCATATTGATATATCTGCTCCAGGGGTTAAAGTTTATTCAACTATACCAGGAGGTAAGTTTGCTTCTTATAGTGGCACCTCAATGGCTGCACCTCATATAGCAGGAATAGCAGCTTTAATACTTAGTAAAGAGAAGATAAAAAATGAGGATTTTATAAATCAATTAAAATCTAATGCAGAGGCACTTCCCAGGCACTCCTTTGAAGTAGGAGCAGGACTTGCAAGAGTTGATAGAATGCTTTAAGACTAAAAAATGTAATAACATTCTACTATCATATTAGCTACTTAAGCCACTTAGAGAGAAAAAAGCAGAAAGATTTTCCCTGGTGTCCGTGATTTTACAATTCAAGTTATGCAAGCCTTAATTTATTTTAACACAAATAATGCAGTTAACTGTGGCAGACACATAGAGAATTATTTAAAAATACCTCTGTAAGCTCTATGGTTTTAGGCGCATTTTCCGGGTTAAAAGAATTATTTAGAGTGATAAAAAGGATTTAAGGAAATTTTGTGGAATTTACTTAAAAATTACAAGGAGGTTTTAAAAAGTGCTCTGTTTTAAATGTAATACAGAAAATCCTGATTATCATAAATTTTGTTATACCTGTGGGCGAGTTTTAACTGAGAATATAGAAAAATTGAACAATTCTATCTTAAAGCCCAATCCAGATAGCCCTTTAATGAAGCTTTCTTTTGTTTTAGAAGTAAATAATCTAATTGATAAAGCAATTGAAGAGCTTGAAAAAGAAATTGTAAAACATCCTGCCTGGCCTGATTTAAAGTTTAAAATTGCTCGCTGTTATGAATTAAAAGGATATACTAATAAAGCAGAAGCTTTTTATATAGAAGCTCTAAAAATAAATCCCCGATATATAGAAGCAAAGCGCTGCCTGGGAGAACTCTATAAAAAAGAAAAATTATGGGAAAAAGCAAAAGAAGAATTTATAAGCTTACTAAACATTCATCCTCGCTATTATTATGCTGATGTATATAATAATTTAGGTGTAGCATGGGAAAAATTAGGAGAATTTGAAAAAGCTAAAGAATCTTATGAAAAAGCTATTTCTATTAATCCTCGTTATGCAAAAGCACTATATAATTTGGGAAACATTTATTTTGCTACAAATGATTTAGAAAAAGCTATAGAATTCTATCAGAAAAGCATCAACTCCTACAGCGGATATGCAGCCTGCCATAATAATCTAGGCATTGCTTATGGATGTAAAGAAAACTATCAATCTGCAGAAAAAAGTTTCCAAAAGGCTATAGAGTTAGAACCCGATTATTCTGAAGCTCATCACAATTTAGCTACTATCTATTACCAGCAAGGTAAGCTGGTAGAAGCATTAGAAGAATTTAAGAAAACTGTCGAATTGGACGAATCTAATGAAGAAGCACATAGATTTATTATAGAAATAGAAAACTTGCTTTCTTCGAAAAAGCACCAAGCGGGTGCATAGCACCTAAACTTTAATAGCTATCGCTCGCTAACAAAGGTTTAGCAGGATGGAAACTTATGAAGTTTTAGGTGCTATGCTACAGGCGTTGCGTGCCTTGCTTATTTCTTTTACAAAAAAGAAGTGGGTGTTTTAGGAAGGAGGTGAAAAATCAGTGGAAGCAGGTAGAGCTTGGCGCTGGTTTTTGCAGAGAATCACAGGTTTAATCATTGCTATTGGCATGATTATACACTTTTTAATACTACACTTTATAGACCCCTTTATAAGAACTCCACAAGTTTCTTTGAGGCTAAAATCTATAGGCTGGAGAAGTTTTTATATTTTTCTTTTAGGAGCTTTACTCTACCACGCTTTAAATGGTATATGGGAAATAATAATCGATTACGAACCTTCCTGGTCAAGAGAAGCCAAGATGATAACAAGCTGGTTATTAATTCTAATAGGTATATGCTCTTTTTGTTTTGGGGTGTGGATAATAAAAGGATTTTTCTAAAAGGAGGTAAATTAGTTAATGGATAATCCCAAGAATAAGTTTAATTTCTGGTTTGATATTCAACATAACTTCTCATTAGAAATGCTGGCTTTCTTTTTTCAAAGAGTTACTGGAATTTTATTAGTTTTCTACCTATTTCTACATCTATTTGTAATAGGAACTGCTGCTACAATAGGGAAAGAAGCTTTTGACAAATTAATGGAATTTTTTGAAAAACCTCCATTCCCTTACTTAGAATTCTTATTACTTGTAGGTGTTCTTTATCATCTACTTAATGGAATAAGAATAGTGCTTGTAGACTTTTTTGCAATGTCAAAGGCACAGAAAGATATCTTATGGGTGATAGCAGTAATTGGTGTAGTAGTTGGAATAATTAGTCTTTATATGTTTTTACCAAAGTTCCAAGGAATTTAACTACCAAGTTTAAGAGGAAGAGGTGATAGAATGTTTTACGATAAGGTTCTAGTAGTGGGAGGAGGGCTAGCAGGTTTAAGAGCAGCAATTGCATTAAGCGAAAATAATATTCAAGTAGCAGTATTGTCTATGGTTCATCCTCTTAGATCACACTCTTTAGCTGCTCAAGGTGGAATTAATGCAGCTTTACAAAACAATATCCATGGAGTTTATGATAGCTGGGAAAAGCATGCTTATGATACTATAAAGGGAAGCGATTTTTTAGCTGACCAGAATGCTGTAATAACTATGGTAAAAGAAGCACCTTTGAGGGTGCGTGAAATGGAACATTGGGGATGTCCGTTTAGCAGAAATGAGCTTGGATTGATTGCACAGCGCCCCTTTGGTGGAGCTGGTTTCCCTAGAACTTGCTTTGCTTCAGATAAAACAGGCCATGCCCTTCTTCACACCCTATATGAACAGGCAATAAAGCACGAGATAAAATTTTATGATGAGTGGGTAGTTACCCGCCTTGTAATAGAAGATGGTGTATGTAGAGGTGTTGTTGCTCTGGAGCTTAAATCAGGAGAACTTAAAGCTTTCCAGAGCGAGGCAGTAATATTTGCAACTGGTGGCTGCGGGAGAATTTATGGAAACACTACCAATTCTTTAATAAGCACAGCACTTGGTATAGCTATACCTTATAAAGAAGGTGTAGCTATCAAAGATATGGAGTTTGTTCAGTTTCATCCTACTACTCTTTATGGGACAAATATTTTGATGACAGAAGGTTGTAGAGGTGAAGGTGGATACCTTATAAATAATTTAGGAGAAAGATTTATGTCTAGATATGCTATAGACTATATGGAACTTGCTCCGAGAGACATAGTAGCAAGGGCTATCCAGACAGAAATCTTAGAAGGTAGGGGTTTTGAAAATGCCTATGTTTATCTAGATTTAAGGCATCTGGGAGCTGAAAAAATAATTAAACGATTACCCGGTATAAGAGATATATGTTTAGATTTTGCTGGCATAGACCCTATCACTACACCTATTCCAGTTCAACCCGGACAACATTATAGTATGGGAGGAATCGACTGTAATGAAGATGGCGAGACATCTATAAAAGGATTTTTTGCTGCCGGGGAGTGTGCCTGTATAAGTGTTCATGGAGCTAATCGCTTGGGTGGGAACTCATTACTAGAGACAATTGTCTTTGGAGCTAGAGCAGGAAACAAGGCAATGGAATATATAAGCAATAAAAAGAAAACCCGGGAAGGGCAAAGTGCCTTAGAAGCTACTCTTAAAGATGAAGAGAAGCGAATTGAAAATATGTTTAACCGGCAAGGAGCAGAACTCCCAATAAAATTACGAGAAGAGCTTGGTAAAATTATGCAAGAAAAAGTAGGCATATTTCGTAAAGAAGAAGAAATGAAAGAAGCTTTAGAAAAAATAAAAGAACTGCAGGAGAGAATTAAAAAAGTAAAGCCTAATTATAGTGGAAAAGAGTTTAACTGGCCACTTGTCTGGGAATTAGTATTAGAAAGTAATTTAATGATAGCAGAAGTAATTACACTTGGTGCTTTAAATCGTACAGAAAGCAGAGGAAGCCATTTCCGTCGTGATTATCCCAAAAGGGATGATATAAACTGGCTTAAACACACATTAGCTAATTATACTCCTGAAGAGCCCAAACTAAGTTATAAAGATGTGGATACTAGCCACTTTAAACCAGTGGAGAGGAGGTACTAATATGGCTGAAACCCTCACTGTAAAAATATTTCGATTAAATCCAAAAGAAGACAAAGCGCCACGATTTGATGTTTATAAATTAGAAAAACAACCTAGAATGACAGTCCTGGATGTTCTTTTCTATATACAAAACTATTTAGATGGCTCTCTGGCTTTTCGCTCTTGTTGCAGAGCTGCAGTTTGCGGGTCGTGTGCAATGCATATTAACGGTATGTATAGGCTGGCCTGTAGAACACAAGTAAGTACCCTCGGCAAAGAAATAATAATTCGCCCTTTATCTCACTTAAAGATTCTTAAAGACCTTATAACAGATATGACACCCTTCTGGGAAAAATACAAATACATAAAACCTTATTTAATGCCAGGCTCTCCTCCTGAAGACAAAAATAAAGAAAGATACCAAAAAGCTTATGACCAGGAAAAGCTTATTGGGCTTATAGATTGTATTCTCTGTGGAGCCTGCTATGGAGCTTGTCCAATTACATTAAGTAGCAAAAACTATCTTGGACCGGCAGCACTGCTAAAAGCATATAGATTTGTAGTAGATACAAGAGACAAAGCACTGGAAGAAAGATTGCTTCTTGTAGGAGAAGAAAACGGTGTATGGCGGTGCCACACAGTGTTTAACTGCCAAAAAGTATGTCCAAAATCCCTAGACCCAACTGGAGCTATTGGTGCCTTAAAAAGAGAAATACTTACAAGAAAAGCAGGATTAATTTTTGTAGGATAACTCTCTCCCTCTCTGTGTATTACAAGAAGGAGGGAGAGGTAATCTTTTCTTAGGTTATTTTTATAAACGACAATAATTTCGTTAAATAATAATCCCCCAATTTTAAAGGGGGATTATATTTAGATTTTAAAAGCTTTTTATTTAATTGTTTGTAATCTCTTCTCAAAAACTTGAATTATAAGAGAAAGTGTTTCCTTTATCCTTTCTTCTACTACCTGCTTTAGGTGAGGAGCAAAACAACATTCATTTAACTGCTCTATCTGCTCTGGAGTAAGAAGTTTAAGAATATCAACTCTTTTCTGCATAATATTAAGGAGTATTTCTGCTTCTTGTAATTTAAGTTCTTTTTGTTTAGCTAAATAATCCTGTCGGGAAATACCAGAGAGAAGAAGTTCTTTTTCTTTTACTAAAGTATCTTTGTTCATATCTTGTAATTTTTCAATTGATTGTTCTATATCTTTTAGCATCGGTACTATTTGCTTTAACTGGTCAGCGGACAGATCTAACAAGGTTGCTTTCCTTAGAGCCATTACCTGCAAGCGAAGTCCCATATCTTCTTTTTTACCCTTCATCTTTTTCATCATCTTAGAACACATCACAGGGAATCCCTCTTCAGGGGGAGCAGGTGGAGGTGGCATTACCTCTTCTCCAGTTGGAGCAGGTGGAGGTGGCATTACCTCTTCTCCAGTTGGAGCAGGTGGAGGTGGCATTACCTCTTCTCCAGTTGGAGCACTTATCTCTTCTTCCTGTGCCTTTACCCATAAGGAATTTATTACCAGAAATACTCCTAAAATCAGTATCAGGGTAATCAACAGAAGTTTTTTGTATTTCATTTTAACACCTCCTTTCTTTTTTAAATTATTAGACTATTAAAATTTAAAAATGTTCCTTTTCCATTTTTCAACAATTTTTCCACAAATAGAAAACACTTCTAAAACCTTTTATTAATCAAATAGAAGAAAAACTTAAAAAAATTTTCTAAAAAATACATAGGAAAAAATTTTATTAGAAGTAAAGTTTTCCACATATTTTTGATTTATCTGTGGAAATGTGGAAAACTTTTAAAGAGGAAACTTCCCACATTCTATAGAAACCACTTTTAAAAAATTGTGGAGAGTGAAAACTATGGAAAAAATTATTACTAATAATATATCTTTATGGGGAGAAGTTCTGGATATTGTTAAAGACAAGATACCAACTCCTACTTTTGAAACCTGTCTTAAGAACACTAAAATTGATAGAATAAATACTAACCAAATAGAAATTGTAGTAGCTTCAGAACTAATTAAAGAGTTACTCAATAAAAAAGAATATTATAAATTAATACAGGAAGCTACTGAACAGGTATTTCAAAGAAAGATGAAGATAGTGCTTAAAGTTAATAATCTGCTTGCAGACTTCCCAATAACTAAAAAAGCAGAAGAACACAAGACACACAGGCGAATTAATTTAAACCCGAAATACACTTTTGAAAATTTTGTAGTCGGTCCTAGCAATTCTCTAGCTCATGCTGCTTCTATTGCAGTAGCAGAAAATCCAGCTAGTAACTATAATCCACTATTTATTTATGGAGGGGTAGGACTGGGGAAAACTCATTTGATGCATGCAATAGGGCATAAAGTAATAAAGAAGTTTGAAAATTTAAAAGTAATGTATGTATCTACCGAGACTTTTACAAATGAACTAATTATGGCAATACAAAAAGGCACAATGAATGAGTTTCGGAATCGCTATAGAACAGTAGATATCCTATTAGTAGATGATATACAATTTTTAGCTAATAAAGAACGCACACAAGAAGAGTTCTTCCATACTTTTAATGACTTACACAGTTCCAATAAACAGATAGTAATTTCAAGTGATAGGCAACCTAAAGAAATTCCTACTCTTGAAGACAGATTAAGAAGTAGATTTGAATGGGGACTTATTGCTGATATTCAAAAGCCAGATATAGAAACACGAGAAGCAATTTTACTTAAAAAAGCTCAAATGGAAGGAGTAGTAGTTCCTAATGAAGTCATTCATTATATTGCTAAAAGAGTGCCTTCTAATATTCGTGAGCTAGAAGGAGCACTGATTACTCTAATTGCAATCTCTTCTATGGAACAAAAAGATATTACTCTTGCTCTGGCTCAAAGAGCATTAAAAGGACTTCTTCCAGAAGATAATCACAAAAATCTTACCCCGGAAATAATAATTAATACCATATCCCATTACTTTGCAATTAAACCAGAAGATATGCTTTCTAATAGAAGAGATCAAAACATCTCAAGGGCAAGACATATAGCAATGTATTTCTGTAGAGAATTGCTTGACGAAAGCTTCCCAAGCATTGCACAAATATTTGGAGGTAAAGACCACTCTACAGTAATGTATGCTTATTCAAAAATAAAAGAATCAACTGATCCAGGTATCCGGCATCACTTAAATAATATTATGGATCTATTAAAGAAAAATTAACCATAAGGAGGAGAAAAACTATAATGAAATTGGTTTGTTTTCAGCAAGAGCTATCTAATGCTTTACAGATAGTAAGTAAGGCTTCGGGTGGAAAAGTGCTAGATCCCCTTTATCGTCATATTTTACTTAAAGCTACAGGAAACGAACTAATATTAATAGGGACTGGAGGAGAACTAGTTATTAAGAAAAGCATACCAGTAGAAAACTTAGAAGAAACTGGTGAATTAGCAGTTCCAGGTATGGAACTGCTATCTTTAATTATAAACTTTCCTCCAGGGTTAGTAACTTTAAGAAAAGAAAACACACAGATATTAATAAGTAATGAAGGAATTGTATATAGGCTTCATACACTTTCTCCGGAGCTATTTCCTCCTCTACCCACTATAGAAGAAGGGAACAGTTTTCAATTGAGCGGATTGGAATTAAAAGAATTGATAAGAGAAACTTCTTTTGCAGTTGCACCTGCAGAAGAAATAAAATCCAGTTATAAAGGCGTTTTAATAGAAGGAGAGGAGCAAAAATTAATAGCGGTTGCTACCGATACTCGCAGACTATGTGTTAAAACAATACCAACAATTACTCCTATAAAAAAACCCTTTAAAGTAATAGTTCCGAAAAGAGCTTTAGTTGAAATACAAAGAAATCTAACAGACGAAAAGGAAGATACAGTAAAAATAGAAATTTCTGGACCTTATATTCTGTTTCAAAAGAAAACTTTAGAAATACTATCTCATTTAATTGAAGGAGAGTTTATTGATTATAGAACAGTACTTCCCAAAAGAGATGCTATTACTCAAGTTATTACTTTATTTAGAGAAGAGGTTAACAATGCTCTAAAGAGAGCCTCTATTATGGCACAGGGTTTAGAGCTTCCTAATCTGGTGAGGCTCAGTCTAAAAAGTCAAACATTAATTATAACTGCAGAAACACAGGATTTAGGGCAGGCTTATGAAGAGGTATCTATAAGAGAAGAAACAAAGCCACTAGAAATTATGTTTAACTCACGTTATCTATTAGAAGTTTTAGGTGTTTTAAGTTGTGAAGAAATAAGGGTTTCTTTTACAAATTCAGAGGGACCGATATTAATTCAACCTGTTGGCAAGGATAATTACATTTATCTAGCAATGCCCATAAAATTAGAAGAAGAATAAACATACACTTTTTCTCTAAACCCCAACTTTAACTGTAGTGCATTTACTTTGCATCTTTACTAAAAGTAAGTAAAAAAATTTTTATCTAAAATATTGTCAATTGTCTTTTCCTGTGTTAATATATTTATACGCTTGGAGAGATGGCCGAGAAGGCTGAAGGCGATCGCCTGCTAAGCGATTGAACGGTTGTTAAAACTGTTCCGTGGGTTCGAATCCCACTCTCTCCGTAAGGTATATATGATATAAGCGCCTGTAGCTCAGTGGATAGAGCTACGGACTACGAATCCGTAGGTCGGAGGTTCGAATCCTCTCGGGCGCGTTTGAGATTTAAAATGGATAGAGATTTTTATTTTATGAAGTTAGCTATTTCTTTAGCTAAAGCAGCGTATAAAAAAGCAGAAGTTCCTGTAGGGGCAGTAATAGTAAAGGAAAATCAAGTAATTGCAAAAGGGCTAAATTTACGAGAGAGTAAAAATTCTCCTTTAGCACATGCAGAGTTAATAGCTATAGAAAAAGCAGCAAAAAAGTTAAAAAGCTGGAGACTTTTAAATTGTGAAATATATGTAACACTGGAACCTTGTATTATGTGTGCTGGAGCAATTATACAAGCTAGAATAAATAGATTAATTTATGGATGTAGTGACCCAAAAGGTGGCGCAGCGGGTTCTACCATAAATATATTTAGTTTACCAAATCTTAACCATTATGTAAGTATTACAAAAGGTATATTAGCTTACGAGTGTAATGAGTTATTAAAGAGTTTTTTTAATAATTTACGGAGAGATGGCTGAGCTTGGTTGAAAGCGCTCGACTCGAAATCGAGTAAGGAGATTAAAAGTCTTCTTCGTGGGTTCGAATCCCACTCTCTCCGTAGTAAAAAATTTGGAGAGATGGCTGAGTTGGCCGAAAGCGCACGACTGGAAATCGTGTAGGCGGGTTAAAAACTTGCCTCGTGGGTTCGAATCCCACTCTCTCCGCCATACCTCTGACTGTACTAGGCGGGGAACTAGCGGTGCCCTGTACCTGCAATCCGCTATAGCAGGGTTGAATTCCTGTTAGAGGTAGTAACTTGTAAGGACTGCCCCTAGTAAGTGGTGTTGACATTTAGGCCCTACGCGGCAGAAACTTCCAAACCCCGTCAGGCCTGGGAAGGAGCAGCGGTAAGGAAGCACTTCTGGGTGCCGTAGGTCTACCTAATTCGAGCTAACTGCTGGGGTAACGCTTGGGGGTTACTATCGAAGGCAGGTGTACAGTCAGAGGTTTTTTACTTTTATTATTTATAATAATTTTATATATATAAAGCGTAATAGTAAATAAATGTTTTTTGTGAATAACTACTAGAAGTTACTAAAATCCTTAATTTTTTATTCACATATAGTGTGAATAGTTTTTTACTATTTCCTTATCTTTAAAATTATTAACAACTTTTTTACTTTTTTTCCTCATTATTTTCCTCATCTTTTTTAAGCTTAGAATAAAGGGTTAGATAACTATAACAACTATTACATAGATATTGACCTTCTTCATTTTCTGCTGCAGCACAGTCATCACAGATATATTTTTCGCACCTCATACATTTGCCTATTGCTTCTACTTCTTTATGCCATGCACAATAAAAAACTTCTTCCTTTTTTTCTTTCTCTTTCTCTTTTTCTTCAGTTTTTCTAATTAATTGTGAGATTGTTTTATAAGAAACCTTTTTCTTTTCATCTTTTTCATCTTTTTTAGTGAAAATTTTTCCTAATTTTTCCCCTTTTTCTAGTTGTTTTAAATAATCTACTATTTTTTCTATAGAATTACAGATTTCTTTTATTCTTCCATCTTTAACTAACCATCTATTATGTTCGTATTTTATTACTATTTCTTCTCCAGAATTTTCTTTTTCTACTTGTTTAAGTATTTCTACCACTTCTTCAAGCTTATTTAATTCTTGCCAGTATCCCTCATCTTGTATTATCCATTGACTTTTGTTAAATCTTAATAAAATTTTTTCTTCCTCCTCTCTTTCTTCAAAATTTTCTAGTAGTATCTTTTGTGCACATCTATAACAATACTTTTTCCCTTTTACAAATTTAATACAGTTTTTACAAACTCTTTTCTTACATTTATAACACATTTCTTCTGCTTCCACTTTAGGATGATAAGCACAATTCATATCACTTTTTCTCCTTTTTGATTTATTATATCATAGAAAAAAAAACTGCTCAATATTTTATTTTTTATGATTTTGTGGTAAAATAAAATTATGAAAGACAATAATATTGAATTTAAAAAACTTACTTCTGATGATGCTTCTTCATTTGTTGAGCTTGTTAAAGAAACTTTAGGTATGACACTAGAGGAAGAAAAAATTTCTAATATGATTAAAAATGCTAGATTAATTGGAATAGGAGCTTTTAAAGATGCCATATTAAAGGCAACTCTTACAACAGATCCTTTTAAACCTAATGAATGGGATGAAGAGTTTCTTACTTTTTCAGCTTATATATGGAAACCTGCAATGTTACCAGAAATCTCTTCTCAAACTCTTGAGGAACAACTTACTAGTAAATTAATAGAAGCTATTCCAAGAGCTGAAGTTCTAGTAATTACAGCAAAAGTGCCATTGAACGAAACAGAAAGAAGAGAAATGTTTAAAAGGTTAGGCTTTGAAGAAGACAGGGAAGATAAGGAAAAACTTGTTTTTATCTGGGTTTAAATACACAAAGTCAGGGGTTACTTTTTTACAGGGTAGGAGTAAATAGAATTTTTATATTATGAAAGTATCTTTAATTATTCCAACTTATAATGAAAAAGAGAATTTGTCAAATATTTTAGAAAAGGTATTTAAAGTATTTAAACAAGCAGGAATAGATGGAGAAGTTATTGTGGTAGATGATAATTCACCAGATGGAACTGGTGAATTAGCAGATAAACTTAGTCATCACCTCCCTGTACAGGTGATTCACCGTGAAGGTAAATTGGGGTTGGGTTCAGCTGTAATTGAAGGTTTTGAAGTAGCTAAAGGTGAGATTTTAGGAGTAATGGACGCAGATGGAAGTCACGACCCTTCTATCATTCCCAGAATGATTAAGGCTATTGAAGAGGAAAAGCAGGAACTGGTAGTTGGTAGCCGATATATAAAAGGTGGCAGGATAAGTAATTGGCCTCTTAAGCGTAGAATAATTTCTAAGGTAGCTATTATGATGGCTGCTCCTCTAACCAGGATTAAAGATAGAACTTCTGGATTTTTGTTTTTTAAAAAAGCAGTGGTAGAAGGTGTGCCTTTAAATAAAGTTGGTTTTAAAATAGGACTGGAAATTATGGTTAAAGGTAATTATAAACGTTTTAAAGAGATTGGATATACTTTTGTTGATAGAAAAGCAGGGAAAAGTAAATTTTCTATTCAAGAAGTATTTAAATATCTAAAACAGTTGATACAACTTGGAATTTACTTACTTCTTAAAAAGAAAAAGCGGGTAAGTAAGAACTTAAAACTTTAATTGTATTACTACCCCGCTTGCTAATGTGTCTGTAAATTGAAAAAAAGGTTTGATGGATTGCTAGGTATTAACTCTACATTCGCCGTTTACTTTCTTTACAGAGAAAGAAAATGTTTGTATATTTAAATGAATAATAGTAATAACTGGCATCTTAAGATACTTGAAATAGATCTTACCAATTGCATATCTAAAGAAGTTATCCTCCCGGATGAAATTTACTCTCTTTATATAGGGGCTAGAGGATTGGGAGTGTATCTTTTTTGTAAGTATTATTTTGCAAATCCCCAATGGTACCCTTTAGTTATCTCTGTAGGCCCTCTTACAGGTAGTGGTGCTCCAGGAGGTGTTTGTTTTACTTTAACTACTAAGTCTACTTTAACCGGGGGTATAAATACTGTAGCGGGAAGAGGTAACTGGGGAGTAGAACTGGCCTGGAGTGGCTATGATGCTCTGGTAATTACTGGCAAAGCTAAAGAACCTGTATATATAGACATTACTTGTAAAGGAGTAGAAGTAAAATCTGCCTTTCATCTGTGGGGGAAAACTACCAGTGAAATATTAGATTATTCTAATAAAGAAAATAAACAAGCTTTATTTATTAGCACTGCTGGTGAAAACAGGTTACCACTGGCTACTCTGGTAAGCGGTGGCGATCTGCTTATACAGGGAGGAGGAATTGGAAGAGTTTGGGGGGAGAAGTATCTTAAAGCAATTTTTGTAAGAGGGGAAGCTCCTAGAAAGCTTTCCAAGTTAGAAGAAATAAAAAAAGAACTTGTTGGTATTTATACTTTGTTAAACAAAAATCCTGTTAATACTAGAGGTCTGGGAGTTTTTGGTGATGTGGGATTTTTGCAGTGGTTTGCCTTGAAGAAGGTTTTGCCTATTAAAAATTTTTCACTTTCTTTTACACCTGATGCACTTTTTTTAAGTGGAGAAGCATTATATAAAGAGTTTACTCTTTATCCTCATAGTTGTTATGCTTGTCCTATTAATTGTCAACATCATTTATACTTTCAGGGCAGAAAAGTAGTTGCACCTTCTTATACAGTTGTATCAGCACTAGGACTTAATCCTTGCATATTTTCCTGGCACTATTTAATTGCGATTTACGAAGAATGTATTGAGCAAGGTATAGACCCGGTTTCTTGGGGAGCTACTCTTTCCCTTGCTATGAGAATTTCTGAACTTGGTCTTGCTAGGATATTATTTTGGGGTAAAGGAGAAAGTGCTTTAGAGTTAACGAAGAAATTAAAAGAATATAAACATTTTAGTTATCCTTTACATTTAGGTAGTAAAGAATTGGCGAGGCATTTTAATTTATTTGAAGAACTTTTTCAAATTAGACCAGGTGTTGATTTGGTTGGTTTACAGCCCTGGGCAGGGGCAGGATATTTTTTAAGTCTATTTACATCTCCTTATGGTGGGGGGTGGCTATCCAGTTTTATTGAGGCAATAGAGTTAATGGGAATACCTAAAAGAGTTTCTCGTTTTTCCCCTGCTACTAGAGCAGGAATTCTTTCTTTATGGGAGAATTTTTCTACAGCAGTAGATGCACTTGGACTTTGTAGATATTTACAGTTTTCTTTAAATTTAGAACAAATTAATAAGCTGCTCAATGTATTTACAGGAGAAAAATTTCAACCTGCACAATTGTTACTTGTAGGTGAGCGGATCTGGAATCTGGAAACTGTGGTAAATTATTACCTTCAAGTAAAAATAAAGGTAAGTGAACCTGTAAGTATTAAAAATTTGTTTACACATTTTAATATAAGCTATCCTATAGAAGAAATGTGGATGGCATATTGTAAATTTAGAGGATGGCAAGAAGAAGGTCTTGGCAGTAGGAAAAAACTTCTTGAATTAGGCTTACTTTAAAGAGAGTGGCTTTAAAATGATAGAAGAATTTCAGCTGGTAGGGAGAGAACTTTTTTTAGCAGGATTAAATAATTCTCATAGTGGTAATTTTAGTATTCGTTTAGGGGATAAACTGATAATTACTAGAAGAGGGTCTATGTTAGGCAATTTAACTGCGGAAGACTTGATAGAAGTTCATCTTTGGGAAGAGGATAGCTCTTTAATTTATGCTTCTACTGAAGTAGAGGTTCATAGAAGTATTTATCGCAATACTCCGGCTTTATCAATAGTGCATGCTCATCCTCCTTATGCTGTTGCGCTTTCTTTTTTTTACGATACTATAGAGCCAATAGATGCAGAAGGTAAATATTTTCTTCCTAGAATACCTGTGATTACTACAAAAGAAACTATTGGAGCTATGGAAGTGGCAAGAATTTTGCCTTACTGGTTATCTAAATATAGGATAGTGGTGTTGCGAGAACATGGAAGCTTTGCTATAGGGGATTTTCTTGAAGAAGCTTTTCAATTGACTACTTCTTTAGAGCATTCTTGTAAAATTCTTTATTTTAATAAAATGTTTAGTCCTTTTAAGGAGGTAAATAGGAAGTGAATAAAAAGAAAGAACTTAAGTTTATAATATTTTTACTGTTTTTAGCTTCCCTTTTAGGGGGTATTTTGGGAGGTATTATAGTAAATAATTTAAGATTTAGCTCTGTTCTTGATGGTATTACTATTTTTAGCTCTCCTGCATTTGGGGCTTTAACCAGCCAGGAACAGGCAATAATGAATGCAGTTAAGAAAGTGCGTCCTTCTGTAGTTAATATAGATACCTTTGTAACTTTAGATGATTACTATTATTCAGTCACTGAAGGTATAGGTTCTGGGATTATTGTCAGGCGAGATGGATATATACTAACCAACCGACATGTGATTAGAGATGCTACTAAGATAAAAGTAACTTTAGTAAGTGGTAAAACTTATGAAGGTAAATTTATCTGTACTCATCCTCAATATGATTTAGCATTAATTAAGATTGATGCCAATAATTTACAGGTAGCACCTTTTGGAGATTCAAGTAATCTGGCTTTAGGACAGGTAGCCATCGCTATAGGGAATCCCCTTCATTTCCGATGGACAGTAACAGTTGGCGTTATAAGTGCTCTGGAGAGAGAGATAGAAGCAGGTGTTGATTTACCTTTATATAAAGGTTTAATTCAGACAGATGCGGCTATTAATCCAGGAAATAGTGGTGGTCCTCTTATCAATACTGATGGAATGGTAATAGGAATTAATACACTTATTTTTTCTGGCACAGAAAATACTATTGCTCAGGGATTGGGATTTGCAATTCCAATTAATTTAGTAAAAACTGCTCTTAAAGAGATGACAGGTAAAAAAACTACAGAATCTCATAGACCCTGGCTAGGAGTAAAGCTTCAGAATGTTACTCCTCAGTTAGCTCAACAGTGGGCCTTGCCAACACAAAAGGGAGTGCTTATTGTAAATGTAATAGCCAATAGCCCTGCTTCTAAGGCAAAGTTATTCCCTGGAGATATAATTGTAGAAGCAGATAAAAAGCCAGTTAGAAGCTATCAAGAGCTTTTACAGGTGCTCTCTACAAAAAGTGCCGGGAGTGTGCTAAAATTAAAGGTATGGCATCGAGGTAAAAAAATAACTAAAGAGGTAGTGTTAGAAGCTTCACAGTAATTTTTACCCACAAAAATGCTATTTTCTCTTTGAGGTAATGTAAAAAATGGAGAGTGCAAAATGTTACGGTAAAACTTTTTAGGAAGAGAGGAGGTTTATATGCTAGACATCCCTAGGATGTGGTAACTAGCAAGATAAGAGTGGGTGTTAGAATTACAAAAGAAAGGATACCTGTAGTCGTAATTACTACTACCCATCGTATGGAGGGAGAAGTTCATGTAATTCCAGGAGGCAGATTACTGGATGAAATAAATAAACCAGGTCAATTTTTACCTATTACTAATGTTACTGTTTATGATGCAGAAGGTAACCCTATTGAGACTGTAGATTTTATAGCAGTTAATAAAGCTCAGATTGTATTTCTTACTCCTACAATTGGGTAAGAAGAAAGAGAAAGGAAGGGATTAAGTAATGGAGATTAAATGGTTAGGTCATTCCTGTTTTCAAATTAAATCAGAAAGGGGTATAGTAATTATTACTGATCCTTATGGTAAAAACATCGGTTACGAATTGCCACCGCTAGAAGCAGATATAGTGCTTATGAGCCACTTACATTTTGACCATAATGCTCATTGGAGAATAGGGGGAGAACCAAAGGTAATAAAACGCACAAGTAATTTTTATGAAGAGTTTCAGATAACAGTTAGGGATGAATTTATAAATTTTCGGGGTTATCCTACCTATCATGATAAAAGTGAAGGAAAAGTTAGAGGACCTAATACAGTTTTTTCCTGGGAATTAGATGGAATTCATTTTGTATTTATGGGTGACTTATGTCATAAATTAAGTATAGATCTTATAGAAAAACTTGTTCCGGTAGATATTCTTTTTATTCCTGTAGGAGGTTTAACTACTTTAGATGCTAAAGAAGCAGCGGAAGTTGTAAAAGCATTAGCACCTCGCTGGGTATTCCCTATGCATTATCGGACTAAATATTTTGGTAAAATGCTGGAGCAGGTTTTATCTGAACCTGTAGATGAGTTTTTGTTAAAGATGAGAGAGGTTAAGCAACTGGATACTAATTTAGTTAGGTTTTCTCCTCACGAATTTAAGCTTACTCCAAGAGGTAGTGGGGAGGTATATGTGCTTAGTATAGTTAATTAGAAATGCCAATTAAAAAGTATATATTTATAACAGGAGGAGTAGTTTCGTCTCTTGGTAAAGGTATTACTGCAGCTTCTTTAGGTTTTTTACTTAAAGCAAGAGGTATAAAAGTTACTATTATAAAGTTAGACCCTTATATAAATGTGGATGCGGGGACTATGAACCCGTTTCAGCATGGAGAGGTATTTGTAACTGAAGATGGAGCAGAAACCGACCTTGATCTGGGTCATTATGAGAGGTTTCTTGAAGAAAATCTTTCTCAAAAACACAATTTAACAACAGGTAAAATTTATGGAGAAGTAATTACTAAAGAGAGGAAAGGTGTATATCTAGGAGATACAGTCCAGGTGATTCCTCATATTACAGATCAAATTAAAAAGGAAATTATAGATGTAGTAGAAAGCAGTGAGAAAGAGGTAGGAATCGTAGAGGTAGGTGGAACAGTTGGAGATATCGAGGGATTGCCTTTTTTGGAAGCTATAAGACAGTTTCAAAGAGATCTGGGGAGTGAAAATGTCCTGTACATTCATGTTACTTTGTTACCTTATTTAAAGACTATAGGAGAACTAAAAACAAAGCCTACTCAACATAGTGTTAAAGAACTGCGCAGTCTTGGTATAACACCTAATATTATTCTCTGCAGAACACAGGCTCCTTTGACAGCAGGGGTTAGGAAAAAGCTTTCTCTTTTCTGTGGTGTAAATGAAAACGAGATTATTGAAAGCAGAGATTGTGATTTTATTTACGAAGTGCCTTTACTTATGGAAAAGGGAGGGCTAGGGGATTTAGTAGTAAGTAAGCTTAAATTGCCTGCAAATGCACCAGATTTAAGCAGACTTCAGGAATTGTGTAAAATTTTTTATTCACCTAAACCTGTAGTAAATATAAGTTTGGTGGGGAAATATGTAGAGTTAAAAGATGCTTACATAAGTTTAGAGGCAGCAATTTTACATGGAGCTCTGGCTAACAAGCTTGAGCTTAAACTAAATCGTATAGATGCTGAACTACTTGAAAAAGAGCTACCAGAGAATTTACTTTCCGATGCAGATGGTATTCTTGTTCCCGGGGGCTTTGGTAAACGTGGACAGGAAGGCAAAATATTAGCAGTTAAATTTGCAAGAGACAAGGGGATTCCTTATCTTGGCATTTGTTATGGATTACAATGCGCAGTAATAGAAATAGCAAGGAATTTAGCGGGATTAAAAGATGCTAACAGTACAGAGGTTGACCCTAATACACCTTATCCAGTAATAGATCTTCTGCCAGAACAGGGGGGGATAGACAGATTGGGAGGAACAATGAGAGTTGGGGCTTTCTCCTGTAAACTTGTTAAATCTTCATTAGCTTATAAGACTTATGGTGTAGAGAATATAACTGAACGACACAGACATAGATATGAATTTAATAATAATTTCAGAAAAAAGCTGGAGGATGTAGGTGTGGTGTTCAGTGGCATTAATATAGAGAGGAATTTGGTAGAGATTTTAGAACTTCCTTCCCATCCCTGGTTTCTAGCTACTCAGTTTCATCCAGAATTTAAGTCTCACCCTCTAAATCCTCATCCTATTTTTGTAGCATTCCTTAAGGCTGCTTATAAATATAGGGAAAGTAAATTAAAATGAGTGAATTTGTTCACCTGCATTTACATACTGAATATAGCTTATTGGATGGAGCTTGCAGGATTAAGCAGGCAGTAGAAAAAGCGATGGAAATGGGAATGCCTGCCCTGGCTATTACAGACCATGGGGTTATGTTTGGGGCGATAGAGTTTTATCTAGCCTGTCTTGATAAAGGTGTTAAACCTATAATTGGATGTGAACTATATCTAACCTCGGGAAGTTATAAACAGAAACAGCGAGATACCGAGTCTTCTCTTTATCATCTAGTATTATTAGCACAGGATTATACTGGCTATAAAAATTTAATTAAATTAGTATCTTTAGCTTATCTGGAGGGATTTTATTATAAACCAAGGATAGACAAAGAATTGCTTAGTAATTACAGTAAAGGTTTAATAGCTCTTTCCTCTTGTTTAGCTGGAGAAGTGCCTGCGCTTTTACTTGCAGGGAAAGAAAAAGAAGCAAGAATATCGGCAAAAGAATATAGTGATATTATGGGAAAGGGGAATTTTTTTCTTGAACTTCATGACCACAATTTAAAAGAACAAAAAGAGGTAAATCCTAAAATTTTAAAATTGTCTAAAGAACTTAATATACCACTTGTGGTAACAAATGATGTTCATTACCTAACCAAGGATGCTGCTTTTGCTCAAGATGTCCTTCTGTGTATTCAAACTGGTAAAACATTAAAAGAAGAAAATAGATTAAGATTTTCTTCAACAGAATTTTATTTTAAGTCTCCTCAAGAGATGTTTATTCTTTTTCCTCAAGAGCAGGAGGCTTTTAAAAATACTTTAGAAATTGCAGATAGATGCAATCTTCAGTTACCAATAGACCAGTTAAATCTACCTAATTTTCCTGTGCCACCGGGTTTTACTTTGCAGAGTTACCTCAGAGAGCTTTGTGAAGAGGGTTTAAGAAAGAGGTTTCAGGAAGTAACTCCCGAAATTAGGGCACGTCTTGATTATGAATTAGAAGTAATACATCAAAAAGAATATGATGCTTATTTTCTTATTACCTGGGATTTTATTAATTTTGCCCGTAAAAATAATATACCGGTTGGTCCTGGCAGAGGTTCTGCAGCTGGTAGTTTGGTTGCTTATTTACTTGGTATTACTAATATTGATCCTTTAAAGTATGGACTTATTTTTGAGAGGTTTTTAAACCCTCAACGTCGTTCTCATCCTGATATTGATACAGACTTTTGCTTTTATAGGCGAGAGGAAGTTATTAATTATGTGAGACAAAAATATGGGACTGATGGAGCAGAAAGAGTAGCTCAGATTGTTACTTTTGGGACAATGAAAGCAAGAGGAGCTGTAAGAGATGTTGGGAGAGTGCTTGATTATCCACTTGGGTTTGTAGATAAAATTGCTAAACTTATTCCAATGGGTTTAAGCATTGAAGAAGCAATAGAGAAAGAACCAGAATTACAAAAGATTTATAATGAGAATATTGAAGTCAGAAAATTACTGGACACAGCCTGTCAAATTGAGGGATTATCCCGTCATGCTTCCACTCATGCTGCAGGAGTAGTAATTTCTAAAGAGCCACTAATAGAATGTATTCCGATAATGAGTATTGGAGAAGAAGGGATTGTTACTCAATACGATATGAAGTCGCTTGAGAGAATGGGGATGTTGAAAATGGATTTCCTGGGTCTTCGCACTCTTACAGTAATTGATGATACATTAAAATTAATAGCTAAGAATAAAGGTTATACAATTGATATCAATAATATCCCACTGGAAGACAGAGCTACAGCAGAACTTCTACAGAAGGCACGCACAGTAGGTGTGTTTCAGCTAGAAAGTGAAGGAATGCAGAGGTTACTTAGAGAACTTAAGCCAGAGAAGTTTACAGACCTAATACCACTGGTAGCTCTTTATCGGCCAGGCCCTTTGGGGAGTGGAATGGTAGAGGATTTTATAGCTGCCAGGTGGGGTAGAAAAAAGATAGAGTATCTTTGCCCATCTTTAGAGCCAATTTTAGCTGAAACATATGGAGTTATTTTATATCAGGATCAGGTGATGCAGATAGCTCATAAAGTTGCAGGATATACACTTGGCCAGGCAGATATTCTCACCCGAGCAATGGGGAAGAAGAAAAAAGATATAATGGAAGCAGAGCGAGATAGATTTATTGAAGGTGCAGCTAAACAAGGTATCTCAAAAGAAATAGCAGAAAAATTATTTGATTTGATGGCTTATTTTGCAGGTTATGGCTTTAATAAGGCTCACAGCACTGCTTATGCTTTTATCGCTTACCAGACTGCTTATCTTAAGGCTAACTATCCTGTAGAGTTTATGGCTTCCTTGCTTACCAGTGTAAAGGATAAGACAGATAAAATAAAAGAGTTTTTAAAAGAATGTAAGGAGCTTGGCATTGCTGTTGCTCCCCCAGATATAAATAGAAGTGGCTTAAATTTTACTGTTGAAGAGGGAAAAATTCGTTATGCTTTGGGAGCAATTAAAAATGTTGGAGAGGGAGCTATTGCTTCTATTTTAGGTGCGCGAAAGAAAAGAGATTTTATTAGTTTAACTGATTTTTGTGAGAGGGTGGATTTAAGATTAGTAAATAAAAGAGTAATAGAATCATTGATTAAAGCAGGGTGCTTTGACAGCCTCTCTCCTAACAGAGCAGGGCTTTTAGAAGCATTAGAAGAAAATGTTAATTATGCTCAGAAAAAGCAGAAGAAATCAAAAGCTCAGATGGAACTTTTTACTATAGAGAAAGAAAGACAACCATCTCCCAATTTAACTATTGATATTGTTTTAGAAACAAACGGGCAATATTTGGCGTGGGAGAAAGAAGCTTTCGGCTTTTATTTCTCTTCTCATCCACTGGAAAGGGTAGGGAAAAAACTTGCAAAGTTGGTTACCTGTACAACTAAAAATTTAAATAAATTTTCTCCAGAAACTAAAGTTATTATAGGAGGTATTATTAGTGGAGTTAAAAAAGTAACTACCAAAAAGCAAGAAATAATGGTGTTTTTACAATTAGAAGATTGTGAGGGGAGTATAGAGGTAATTATATTCCCGAAGCTTTATCAGAAGAGAGCTGCCTTGCTAGAAGAAGAAAAGATTATTCTCGTAGAAGGTTTTGTAGATAACAAAGGTTCTCAAGAAGAACTGGAAGAAGAAAATACTCAGACTAAATTTAAGGCAGAAGAAATATACGAATTCTATGACGGACTTACACTTGGAGTTCACATTGAACTGGATATGACAAAGGTTTCTCCAAATGAACTTTACTGGTTAGAAAGCTTTCTTGAATCTCAGCAAGGTAAACAACCAGTATATCTTCATTTGCATAAAGATAATGTAGAAAAAGTCTTATTATTAAAAGAGCAATGCTGGTGTGAACGGAATCAACGATTAATAACAACTTTACAAAAGAAACTTGGAGAAAAAGTAAAAGTATGGTAAAATTTAAATAAGTGTTTTTAAGGGGGGTGTGCTAGAAGAGGTGAAGATAGAAATAATTTTGTGGTGGTTGTTTTTACTTCTCTATCTTGGCGAATTAAGTTATCAACAGTGGGAAATTTACCAGATTGAAAAAAAGCATGAAGGTAATTTAAAAGATTTTTTTCAGTGGTGGTTAGGTAATTTTTTTTACAAAAAAGGGAAAGATAACTTAAATAGAGGGAAAAAAAATAGAGCATTAAAATATTTAAAGCAAGCTGTGAATTTTAATCCATCACATAAGGAAGCAGTTTTGGAACTGGTAGCCCTTTTAATTGAAAAAGGGCTAATTTATCAGGCAGAAGAAATGATTAAAGCTATTGATGGAAGTGAATTTCAATACCAGAAACTGCTTTACCTTAGTATGATTAATAAGAGTAAGGGAGAATGGCAGGAAGCTTTAAAGAATTTACAATTAGCTCTGGAGCTGGGAGGAGATACATATTCAACTCACATTTTGCTGGCAGAAGTATATGCAGGCTTGCACAATGTAGAAAGAGCTATTCACCATTATAAAAAGGCTTTAAGTTTTGTTAATTCTGAGTCAGAGCTTAGAGAATTTATTACAAGTTTTCTTAATACTTTTAAAGGAATTTCACCTCAAGTGATAGAGAATTTTTTACTTAAAAATCAAATAGACTTAAGTAGGGCTGAAGTAAATAATTTAATGCATAGAAGTTTTAAAGGGCTTTATTCCCAAACAAATAAATATCAATTTTCTCCGATTGAAAAGATAGCCATTCTTTTAATAGCGTTTCCTTCAGAGGAGTGCCGTTACACTCTTCAGTATTTACCTTCTACTTTTATCAAACATTTAGTAGAAGTGATGGGGTGCTTTACAGAAGTCCCTGTGCAAACTACGAAAGAAGTTTTTAAAGAGTTTTTAGAAGTTTGTGATTGGATACAAGTATTTATGAATAGGGCGAAAGAAGCTCGCAGGCATTATAAACTTGCAAGTGCTTTTATAAGTAATGGCAACATAGAGTTAGGGATTTTTCAGTTAAATAAAGCTCTAAAGATTAATCCGAATTATATAGAAGCTAGAAAACTACTTGGCTTGGCACTGGCTAAAAAGGGTGAGTTAGCAGAGGCTATTAATGAATGGGAATCGTTGATTAATATAGGAGTTAAAGACCCTGAATTACATAAGAACCTTGGAGATGCCTATGCAAGACTTGGAAAGTTAAAGTCTGCAAGCAGAGAATGGAAAAAAGCATCTATTATGGAAAAGAGTAATGGGTAGTCTACCAGTAATAAGTTGGGAAGAATTTCTCGTCTGGGTGGCCAGAGAGTGCCAATTAAATTACTTAAAAGATTTAGAAAGGATAATTTTAGTAATAAAACTTCTCTCAAATAATCCTAAAGAAGTATTCCCTAAAATGAAGCTATGGGAAGTAAGTAGGCAAGTAATTGCTCTTATAGATTTAATAAAGTTAAATGAATTTACACAGTTAGAATTGCAAAAGATAGGAGAGTTAGAAGCAGGCTATCAAAAGAAGAGGTGGATTTTTTTAAATCAGCTCTATACATCTTATAATCAGCTATTGAAAGAATTGAACTTTGTAGATAAAATAGATTTGTGTTTTTTCTTGCAAGATAGATTACACACCTTCTTACCTTTACCTTTTTATGTGCAGTTAAATAAAGCCACGGAAGAACTTAATTACTTGGAACGGAAATTATGGTTAGAATTATTAAGAGTGGGTGCTAATGCAGTTTTACAAAGTTATTTCCCACCTTTAAAGATTTGTCTCTGGAGGAAAGAGAAACAAGGTATAAAAAAAATTATAACTTCAGCTTTAGATGCAGGGCAAAATATAGGGGTGTTTTTACGCAGTCAACGAGAGCTTTTAAAATTTTATAATTGGCTGGTAGATTATGAAGTATCTCCTTTAATAAATAAATTAGCAGAAAGTGAAAAGGTAATTAAAGCAGGTATTAAGATTTTAGAATATATAGAAAAAACATATAGCAATTCCACAGAACCTAAAGATGCTTACGAGATAAGAGCTTTAAAAGCTGAAACCGGTGAAGCATTAACTAGACTTCTTTTTGCAAGTGGGAAAGATGTTATATATATAAATAAAGTAATAGAAATGACTTATTCCAGAGAAAATTCTTTGCTAAATCTTCCCCGGTTACCACTAAATTCTATATTGGAAAGAGTTATTCTTTTAATCAATACCCCTTGTGTGGCTTTAAGGGAGTTGTTTTCTTTTTTTAATATAGAAAGTCCTGATATTAATAATATTCTAGAAGAGTTAAATAATCTTTGGATTTTACCCGAAAAGAGAGTGCCTTTATCTTTATTACCTAAAGTAGTAGAAGAGATTGTGCTTAATAACTTAATAAAATATAGAGAGGAGGGAGTTAAACTTTTTACTCCTCTCTCATTACCTAGGGAGCCTGTAGATATAATGCTTATCCCGTTTTTTAATTCTTCTCTCTTTCCTTTTACAAAAAGAAGGATTAAGTTATTTACATTTACATTTTTAAAAAAGCTTGGGAATTTTCTCTCTCCGCTAAAGGCTTCTCCTTTTTATCTTGAAACAGGTAAGATTATAGATTTTTTAAGGGAAGATAAATTGCTTTTCCTTTTTTTGATAAAAGAAGCTAAAAAAGAGGTAATATTAAGTAGTGCCTTTGAAGAGAGCGGGAAACCACTTTCGCCAAGTAAATGGATAAGACAATTTTTGCCCGGGCAAAGTTTAAATAAAGAACTCTCTAAGAGTTGTCCTATTTTTTCTTTTTTTAATTCGGGTAATCGCGAGATTTCTAACTGTGCAGATTGTCTTGTTGAGATTTGTAGTAAAAGAAATGAAGAAGAGAAGTTTTCCCACATAACTAAAGAACCACTTTCAGCAGCTACCAACGAAGAAGAGCCCGTACTTACCTCTTTTTTTACACTTTCTCCCCATAGATTTAATTTATATTTTACCTGTCCACTTAAATTTTATTTTAATTTAATTTTGCCTGATAAAGAAAAAAGTGATTCTATTGTAATTGGAGAGTTAGTCCATATTGTTATGGATAGAATTAATTCTCTACCCAGAAAGGAGAGAACCTTAAACAAAGCACTTAAATTTTTGGAAGAAGAAGGGAAAAGCAAAGCTAAAAGCTTTTCATCATTACTGGATTATTTGCTAGTAACTAAGAAATTAGCTGAAGTATTTGAAGAATATTTCTCGGAGCATTTTCCCCAGAAAGAGGTGCTTGGGGTAGATGTGCCTTCCCCTGCAGGTAAGATTGTGGAGTTCCCATTTTGTGTTTCTATTGGAGAGAATTTAGTAAAGGGGCGAATTGATTTAGTTTGTAAAAAAGAAGAGGATGGGATAGAAATTTTAGATTACAAGACAAAGATTAAAGCTTCAGCTATACCTAAAACTATTAAATTTCAGAGTAATTATTTGCGAAAACTTTTCCTTTCTCCAAAGCAGAAAGAAGTAAATTTTCAGTTGCCAATTTATTACTGGGCTATTTTAAATACATTCCCACAATTTAATATTAAAGAGCTGTCTTTCTGTTATTTTTGTCTTTTTGGTCAAGAAAAGGTTGTAAAGTTAAGCCTGAAAGTAGATGAAACAATTACAAGGGAAGAACTAAGAAGAGTTATTGAAGATTTAAAAGATATCTCTTCTGAGATAAAACAAAGTAAGAAATTCCTGCCGAAGCCTTCTTCAGAAGTATGTAATTCTTGTTCTTATTCAGAAATATGTCTTTGCTAAAGTTAAATAATCAACAATATGCTATTGTTATTCACCCCCTGGAGTTACCCCTTAAAGTAATTGCTGGTGCTGGGACTGGAAAAACTCAAACTATTACTGAGAGATTTATTTATCTTGTAGAGAAATTTGGTATTTTACCTTCCGAGATTTTAGCAATTACTTTCACCGAAAAAGCTGCAGAAGAAATGGCTATACGAATAAGGGACAGATTAAAAAGTGAAGAAGAATTATATATTTCTACCTTCCATTCTTTTTCTGCCAGGATGCTTCGTGAATATAGTTATGAAGTTGGATATACAGAAGACTTTAAAATTATTGAAGAGGTAGGTAGAGAGGTTTTTTTGCATCGCTTACTTTCTAAAATAGTAAATGGAGAATATCTGGATTACCCAATGTTAAATTTAGATAATTTAATAAATTTACCGCTTAACGTGAAGGACTTTTTATTTGTCCATACACCAAAAGTAATAGCCAAGGTAAAGGCTTTGGGCTTATCTCCAGAGAGATTATTACTCAGGATAAAGGAAATAAATAATTCTTGGGCTAGATTTATTAAATCTTCTGCTCATACAGAAATGCCTGGAAAAAGTTGGACAGCTTTTCGGCAGAAAAACTCTTTAGAAGAACTGGAGCAACAATTTAGAAAAGAGATGCTTTATGAAGAAAAGCTTATGGAGATAATTGCCCAGATTTATACTCTTTATCAGGAGTTACTGGAAGAGGAAGATTGTATGGATTTTGATGATTTAATACTTAAATTTATATTCTTGCTAAATCACTTTCCTTATATTCGTTTAGAAGTTCAAAGGCAGTTTAAATATATTATAGTAGATGAGTTTCAGGATAGTAATATTGCACAGCAGGAATTACTTAGATTATTAATACCGTTTAAAAATTGTACTTTTAGTAATTGTCCTGTTTATAATTCCTGTCACAGGCAGCTACCAGTAAGAATTATGATTGTTGGGGATAAGAAACAGAGTATCTATGGCTTTCGTTACGCCCATCCAGAAAATATGGATGAGCTTATCCCTTGTTCTATTCCTGAAATTGAAAAGCCTCTAATAGTTAATTATCGCTCTGCAGAAGTAATCATAGAAGATGCAAACAGGGTAAAACGCACTCTTTATGCAAAAGAACCAGATATAGTTCCACACAATAAGCAAGCTTTTAAAGAAATTGCTCATAACGGAGAGCTCTGTCCTATTTGTTCCCCCTATGGAGGTGTAGGAGCGGAGCCTTGTGTAAGGTTAATTCCTGGTAGGGAGATTAATGAAACTTCCAATGCTCTTTCTTTTAAATATAATGAAAGAGAGGAAGACGAGTTTATAATTAGAGAAATAAAAGAGTTGCTCAAAGAGGGGTATTCTTTTTGTGATTTTGCAATACTCTTGCGTAAGAAGAAGAGATTTCTTTCTCTTAAACAAGGTTTACAAAAAGAGGCTATTCCGTATAAAGAATCTGGGGATTTAGGCTTTTTTTTAAATCCTCTGGTAAAAGACTGGCTTGCTTATCTTAAAGTATGTATGAATTTACTGGAAGATTTTTATCTGGTAAGGATTCTTTTACGTCCACCCTGGGCACTTAGCCAGCGAGAGCTTTTGGGGATGATAGAGGAAAAGAATGAGTCCGGGAAAGCTCTAATAGAAATTCTTTCTGAAAGAGAGTCTCTTTCTCCTTTGTGGAGAGTTTTAACTAAACTTTATAAAATGCAACTAGAAAAAAGTGGAGAAGAAGTATTTAATTACATTATGGAGTTTTTTAAAGTTTATAAATGGGGAAAGGAGGAAGAAGAATTAAAAGAAAAGTTTTTTAGGTTCTTTCAATTTTTTGAAAAACAGATGGGCAAAGAGATTTCTTTAGGAGAGTTTCTAGAGGCTCTCTCACTTTATCAGGAAGATGAAGGAAGTGTTTTGCCTTTAGAAAGTGTAGAAAAAACTGTAGAAGCTATTTCCATAATGACAGTGCACAAAGCTAAAGGGCTTGAATTTACTGTAGTATTTTTGCCTTCCTTTTACAGTAAGCCCAGGCAGAATATAAGCTGGAATTTTTATCCTGAATGGGGTTTTATAATAAATGAATTAGATGGACAGCAAACACTTAAAAGAAAGCTTATTGAAAAAAATAAAAACCTAAAAGAAACATTAGAAAAAGAAGCTCTACGTCTTGAATATGTAGCTATTACAAGAGCAAGGAAGCTTCTTTATCGCCCTCCTTGTAATATAGAAGAAGTAGAAAAATTATCACAATACCGTTGACCCGGATAATGCAATTGCAAAATCATATAAAATCTTTTATTTGTGTCTTTCGCTGTTAACTGTTGGCTTAGGAATAAAAGATTTTATTTAATTTTCTGCAAGTTTTGGGGCTTTATGCGCATTATTTGGGGTTTAAAGTTTTGGGGAAGATAAGAGATTCTACTGGAGGAGTTAAAAATTTTTTGAAGAAAAGAGTTTATAAATCTTTCTATCTTAAGGAGGTAATTTTAAATGGCTTCTAATTATTATAATTTTATAGGAGGAGAATGGGTGCCTTCTGTTACCGGTAGGACATTTGAAGATAGAAATCCTGCTAATTGGGAAGATGTAGTAGGTATTTTCCCTCTATCTTCAAAAGAAGATGTAGATAAAGCAGTAAAATCTGCTCGCTCTTCCTGGGAAGGGTGGCGCAAAGTGCCTGCTCCCCAGAGAGGGGCAATTCTTAAAAAAGTTGGAGATATAATGGTAAATAGGAAAGAAGAGTTAGCTCGGCTCCTTACACGTGAGATGGGTAAGGTAATTAAAGAAGCTCGTGGAGATATACAGGAAGGAATAGATACAGCTTATTATGCTTCGGGAGAAGGGAGAAGATGGTTTGGGCATACAGTACCATCTGAACTTTCTAATAAATTTAATCTTACTGTAAGGATGCCTATTGGAGTAGCAGGTATAATTACTCCCTGGAATTTTCCTATGGCTATTCCTACCTGGAAAATATTTCCAGCTTTACTCTGTGGTAATACAATTGTGTTTAAACCAGCAAGTGATGCACCTGCCACTGCTACAAAACTTGTTGAGATACTGTTAGAAGCAGGTGTGCCACCAAAAGTAATTAATCTGGTTCATGGCGGTGGAAAGGAAGTGGGTATAGGTATAGTAGAACATCCAGAAGTTGATTTAATAAGCTTTACAGGCTCTTCTGAAGTAGGGAAGGCTATTTACTCAAGGGCAGGGGCGGATTTAAAAAGAGTATCCCTTGAGTTAGGTGGCAAAAACGCTCAAATTGTAATGAATGATGCTGACCTTAATTTAGCTTTAGATGGAGTATTGTGGGGAGCTTTTGGAACTACAGGACAGCGATGTACTGCTACCAGTAGATTAATTCTTGAGGAAGGTATTTACGATAAATTCCTAGAGATGCTTCTTTCTGCTACTTCCAGATTAAAACTTGGTTATGGGCTTGACCCAACAGTAGATGTAGGTCCTGTAATAAACAAAGGGCAGAGAGAGATTATTCACAATTATGTAAAAATAGGTATAGAAGAAGGGGCAAAGCTACTCTGTGGAGGAGAGGTAGTGTCGGTGGGAGAACTTGCAAAGGGATGGTTTTATCCTCCCACGATATTTGCTGAGGTAACTCCAAAAATGAGAATTGCAAAGGAAGAAATATTTGGACCGGTATTGTCAGTAATAAGAGTAAAAGACCTGGAAGAGGCAATTGAAGTTCTTAATAATACTTCTTATGGGCTTTCTTCTTCTATTTATACAAGAGATGTTAATAAAGCTTTTCGTGCTATTGAAGATATTCGTTGTGGCATTACTTATATAAACGGTCCTACAATTGGAGCAGAAGCGCATATGCCTTTTGGCGGGATGAAAAACACTGGAAATGGGCACCGCGAAGGTGGCTGGACAGTTTATGAATTCTTTAGCGAGATAAAAACTGTTTATATTGATTATTCAGGAAAACTTCAAAAAGCCCAAATTGATGTAGAAATAACTTAACAACCCTTGACAACTTTTGATGCTACTGGCTAAAGATGATTTTTAAAACTCCTTTTTATATTATCCTTATTTATAAGTTTTTTAATTTTTAAGATTGTAAAATGTTAATAGGTTTTTAAGTTAATTAGAAAATTTACATAATTTATATTAACATAAGTTTCTACCACTTTTTTAGCCAGTAAATAACCTTCCTTTCCCCCCACATAGAATAGTTTAATAACTTATTCTCTTCTTTAGTTAATAGGGAAGGGTTAAAATGTTTTTTAAATTTAGGAATTGCCCGTAAGTCGTGCCGCTTAAGCAGTGTATAAAGATACATACTTAAAGGGTCGGGTAGAAGTGGTTTTAAAAATGCTCCAGCAAAATCAATTATATATATTTCACCCTCTGGAGAGATAATTATATTTGCTTCCCTGAGTAAGTCCATATGACCGAGGTCTCCATGAACTACTCCTCGAGAGTGTATCTCCTGGATTAGTTTTTCCAGCTTAGAGAAAAAGCTTTCTTCTAATTTAGTTTGGAGTGGTAGTTTAGAAGCATCTTCTCCTTCTATAAATTCTACAATAGAAGCAAAAGGGTCTATTTTTTTATAAACTTTAGGCACACCTTTTATACCTTTTAACTTTTGATATATTTTATATTCTCTTTGAATAAGCAGTGGAGCAATAAGATACTTTACCCAAAGAGGTTTATTGTAGTAGTCTTTCATTATCCATAGCTTTTCGTATATTTTTAGCAAATGAACTTCCGGTTGATACCTTTTGCCTTTTCTTATTGTTTTTACAATATAATTTTTGTAATTCTTACGACTGATATCTTCTATTGACAACATAAAGGTAAGTTGATAAAATCATTTTTAATGCCCGGAGAGATATTTAAACCTTCATTTAAAATACTACTTCGCTGGATACTTCTCCTTCCTTTGCTTTCACTTGCTTTTTCCTTGCACCTTCTATTTCTTATTCGTGCTCAAAAGATAGAAATACTTTATATTTGTTTTATGGCGATAGAGGCTTATTTAATTTTAAAGATTATAAAAGTTGTTAGAAATCAATTTTATTTTATTGAAGTAACAGAAAATGAAATTACTTATCAGAGGCTTTATCCTAAACAGAAGATAGTGCTTCGCTGGAAAGCAATTAGACATTTCAAATTTTACCCATCCCAAAACCCTAAATTAGGAGTTTATATGATAAATGGTGCTAGAGGGGAGAAAGTTTTTTTTAATAGCTTCATAGAAAACTCTGACAAGCTTGTGCATTTAATTCAAAAACTAGGAAAAGTAAAGCTTAAAATAATTGAAAAACAAAAATAATAACTAAAAGTCTAACTTTTTACTGAATTTTATAGTGATAGCCCATATCAAGGGGTGCAGTATCTGCAATGCCTTCTTGAGTACACCACGTGCCGTCCAGAAGCTTGCCAGTATAATCTGGGTCACCTGTGTTAATGCAGGGAGAACTAGCTTGCAGATGCTGGTCGTTATTATTATCAACAAACTGTGGATTGGCTAAGATGCACCCTGTGCCCCAATCTGCAGGATCATCAGACTCCACTCCATTCTTATAAACTTGCTTCGGTATATACCCAATTACATCAGTATATTTTATTGTTGAGTTGCTACCAGTATCACAATAAATTCCGTAATGATAATTTTTACTATCCCCTTTTAGATAGGCAATTATACAATTAGAGATAACTGCAGATGTTGTGCTTGTACAATATATACCTCCACCATTACCTTCAGAATTACTGTTTACGATTGTAGCATTAGAAATAGTTGCAAAGGGGCTATCAGAATAAATGCCTCCGCCATTTCCCTTAGCCCCACCTCCTACAATAAGAATATTAGAAATAGTTGCAGATGAACTAGTTTTGCAATATATGCCTCCCCCATCTCCGTCACAGCCACCTCCGACTATAATAATATTAGAAAGCGTAGCAGATGAACCAATACTCTCACAATATATAGCCCCTCCAGCCCCGCTACAGCCTCCTCCATCAATATTAATATCAGAAATACTAGAAGCTAAATTACTCTT
>Ga0123519_10002257_pt1 | contig 32696 bp, 31 predicted proteins | sample YelNatPaOPRAMG02_FD_87396 | JGI IMG/M metagenome (GOLD analysis project Ga0123519, IMG submission 87396) | Hot spring microbial communities from Yellowstone National Park - Yellowstone National Park OP-RAMG-02 (version 2) | ecosystem: Environmental > Aquatic > Thermal springs > Hot (42-90C) ... | reverse complement strand
CTCCCTTTTCTTCATATATTAAGGCAAGTTTTTTATAACCTTTTGGGTCTGTATAGTTATTTTTGACAAAGTTTTCAAGTTCTTTAATAGCTTCATCATATTTACCTTTTTGTTCTAATACTACTGCCAGGTAGTATTCCGCTTCAGAGAGTTTAGGGTCAAGAGATAAAGCAGTTCTTATATTTTGTTCTGCCATATCCAGATTACCTTGTGCTAGCGCATCTTTACCACAAGAAAGAGCTTCGCTAGCTTCAGTAGGGACAGCTGAAATAATTAATTTAGCTAAATAACCTTTATTAATAATTCCCTTTTTTTCAGTTACTGAAAGAGTAGATTCGTTTTCTTTTACTTCTTTTACAATTGCTTTTGCTACTAAAACCTTTTGAGTAAATTTTTCTTCTCCTTGATAAACTACTATTTCATAATACACCTCTCCACTACTTCCTATTGTAACTTCATCTTTTACTCCTTTGTCTATTGTAATTAAGTCGCCTTCTACGCCAGTAACTGTAGCAATAACTTCCTTACACATTGTAAATTTTATAAAAATTATTAAAAATATAAACACCCACTCAATTGTCTTTTTCATAATTTACTCTCCTTCCCTAAACGCTTTGTTCTTTTGTATAAAGCCTCCACTTCTCCTGACAAAGTCAAGGATATAAACTGTGGAAATATTAAATTTGCGGTTACCCCCCTCTCTTTGCATCTCTCATTTTTAAACTTTTAGCATTCTCTAAAATATTTAAAAATGCAGAGAAGTAATTAAAAAGTTTCTTTCTCCACAAATTCTTTCATCATAAGGTAGCAGGAATTAATAATTCTTTTGCCCACTTTATTAGCGAATCAGTCTTTTCTTTATCTCTACTTTCTGCATAAATTCTTACTACTGGTTCTGTTCCAGATACTCTAAATAGTAACCAGGAAGAATCTGCCATTAAGAATTTTTTACCATCAAGTTCTATTATTTCTTCTACTTTTTCCTTAAGAATATAAGATGGCTTTAATTTTATAAGCATTTCTTTCACACCGGCTGTTTCACAGTGAATATCCTCTCGTTTATAATAAAATCTACCAATTTCCTCTTCTAAAGAATTTAACCACCAGGAAAAGGGCTTCTGGCTTTTAGCTATTAATTCCAGTATCTGAAGTCCTGCAAAGATTCCATCTCGTTCTGGCAGATGCCCGCGAAAACCTATTCCTCCACTTTCTTCGCCTCCAATTAAAACATCTTTTTTAAGCATAACTTTACATATATGTTTAAAACCTACAGGTGTCTGGTAAATCTTCAGACCGTATTTCTTTGCAAGTATATCTATCATCTGAGTGGTAGATATGGTTTTTACTACTGCTCCTCTATCTCCTTTTTTTATTAAATAGTAAAGCAATATGGCAAAAATTTGCTGTGGATTAATAAAGCCATATCCCGGGTCCCATACACCAATTCTATCTCCATCTCCATCCAGAGCAATACCTATAATGGCTTTGTTTTTTTTCATCGCCTCTGCAAGTAGATTTAAGTTTTGAGTAATAGGTTCGGGATTTACTCCACCAAATGATGGATTTATATTGGAGCGTATTTCTTTTACATCCCACTGGGTATCTTTTAAAAGCTTCACAAAATATCCTGATGCACTGCCGTGCATCGGGTCAACTATTACTTGTCCACTAAATGTTTTAATTTCTGAATTTTTTTCAATCCAATTATAAAGCCACTCCATATAAGGCTGTTGCACCTCTATAAGGTTAAAATATGGGTTTTTATCTTTTAAATAAATGACAAGAGGTTCACCTGTTAGCAGTTTTCTTAGCTCTACCTCTATACCATTAACTATATCTTCATCAGCACTACCCCCATAATTAGCTTTAAACTTTATACCATTAAATTCTGGAGGGTTATGGCTAGCTGTAATCATAATACCACCACCAAAACGGGTGGCCATAAAAGAAAGATTAGGAGAAGTGCAAGGAGAGCTGGCAAGATAACTATTTATGTTGTTCAATGAAAGCACCAGCGCTACTTCTTTTGCAAATTGTGAAGAAAGGAAACGGCAATCATATCCTACTACAATACCTTTCGAACTAAGATTTTCTTTAATTACATAATTAGCTATTGCTTGAGTAACAAGTCTTACATTTTGAAAGGTAAAATCTTCTGCTATCACCCCACGCCATCCTTCTGTCCCAAATTTAATATCTACTCTATGTGGAAACAAAGGTAAGAATTTGGGTAATTTCACTTATTTATCCCCCCCAATCCCAGCAAGGCTACTCCAATGGAAATTAATAAAATACCAACCCAACGAAGAGGTGGGATTATCTGATGAAAATAAAACTTGTCAGCTATAGTAATAATAATATAACCAATGCTTAACCACGGATAAGCAAAACTAACAGGGGTGCGCGATAATACCACTAACCAGGAACAGGTGCCTGTTCCATAACAAACAAGACCTAAAAATACATAAGGATTAAAAAAAGCTTTAATTACTGAAAAACTTAAATTAACCTCTCCGACAACATCCATTCCTTTTTTGAATAATAACTGCCCGATTATTCCCAGACTGACAGATAATAAAATTAAAGCAATTATATTGATTTTCATTTTACTCTTTTTATTAAATTTTCTTAATTATTTGTTTTATAGCTGTTGTGGCTAAAAATTTTGTTAAACTCTTTGCTAAATTTCCTTTTTGTTCTGTAAAAGAAAAAGGAGAAACTTGCTTACCAAGCCAGAGTCCTATACAAAAAGAAACAATTGGACAAAGATAACTTTTAGCTAATTTTGCTATATCATTCAATATGTTTCCCTCCTCCTTGCTAAATAGCTATTTTACTTTTCCAATAAGAATTCCTACAGAAATACCTAATAAAAAAGTGATAGCAGTAGCTTTCCAGGGGTTCTCTTCAAGATACTTTTTAATTTTAGCAAACTTTTCTTTACACTTTTCTTTTTGTTCTGGTGTTAAAAAGCAACACAAGGTTCTCACCTCCTCTTTTTATTTAAGTTGTTCTGCGTAATTAATAAGTGCTTCTCTTATATCAGGAGAAAATTTTGCTTTCTCCCAGTTTCTACAATCCAGTAGTGGTGGTATGTCTCTTCGGTCAAAAAGTGCTTCTTCGAAATTAGCTCCTGCTATATCTGCCCGAAAAAGATCGGCTGTGCGGAGTTGTGTCTTTGTTAAATCTGCTTCCACTAAATTTGCAAATGTAAGATAACTAAAGCTTAACTCTGCTTCTGTTAGAATAGCTTTAGTTAAATTAGCTTTTTCTAAATTAGCTTGCCAAAGATTAGCTCCTTTTAAATTGGCTTCTTCTAAATTAGCTTCAGATAGATTAGCAAAACTTAAATCTGCTTTCTCAAGATTAGCTCCCCGTAGATTAGCTTTTCTTAAGTCAGCTAAATGTAAGTTGGCACCTTTAAGGTCTTTACCTTCCCAATTTACTCCTGCTAAATTTTTACTCTCTTTAATCTCCATCTCTCCTGTAACCCCTTTCTAAATATATTATATTCACTCTAGATAATATAGTTCCTCTTTTTCTTTATCTACTCTTTCTTGCCACTTGCCTGCCTTGCTTACTTCTTTTTCAAAAAGGAAGTAAATTATCTTTCTTTTCTTACCAATCCTATAAGAAACTTAGAAATTTCATCTAAAGATAAAATCATCCTGGTAGCTCCTAGCTTAATAGCATGGCTGGGCATACTGGATATAAGGCAGGTTTCTTCTTTTTGTGCAATAGTAATACCTCCAGACTCATAAATCTCTTTTAACCCTAAGGCACCATCTTCACCCATTCCTGTAAGTAAAATACCACAGCTTTCCTTCCCACACACAGCAGCTGTAGAGCTAAAAAGCACATCTATACTGGGGCAATGTAAAGAAGAAAGAGGTTTACTGGTAAGATGAGCTGTTAATTTCTTTTGTTCAGTTTTAAGGATTATATGTTTCCCAATTGGAGCAATATATACATAACCAGGATTTAGTACTTCTCTATGTTTTGCAACTTTTACCGATAAAGGAATAGCTTTGTTTAGAGATTGGGCTAAGAAATGTTCAAAATTTTTAGTAATATGTTGAACAACCACTATTGGTAGAGGGAAATGATGTGGTAGTTCTTTAAGTATTATCTTTAAAGCATTTGGGCCTCCTGTAGATGAGCCTATTACAACTATTTTAAAGTTTAAACCAGGAAGTGCTGTTTCTTTTTTTTTAGAAGTATTCTTGCATTTAATAAATACTAAGGAGCTTTCCATCTTTTTACCATTATTAAAACTAAAGTTCCTAATATTATCCATATCAATCCATATTCCTGTGTAAGTAGAGACTTTTCTATTATAACATAATTTCGCAAAATATAAAAATTTTCTGGATTTAAACTACCTAAAAAAATAAGGGAAGATATAATATTTCTTTTCTTTAAATAAAGATAATTTAAACAAAACCCCCAGATAAAACAATTTAAAAATATTAACCCAAAATCTACTGAGTTACTTATATTAATATTGTAAATAAAAGTAGCAATAAATGTATACCAGATACCCCAGCAAAAAGAAATTAAAAAAAGTGCTCTATTTTTTAAACTTGTATAAAGCATATCCAGCATCATTCCTCTCCAGCCTATTTCACTTAGTATATTTATACACCCCCACTTAATTACTCCCCAGGTATTACTGTAGAGTAGATACAGCAACAGGAATATAAGTGGTGTAGTTCCTGGGGGAAGCTGGCGAGCAGTTGTAATTAAAGTAAGAGAAAAAGAAGCTTTCCCTATGAGAATTGCGAATAAATAACTTATACAAAGTAAACTAAAACCAGTTCCCCAGCTCAAAACTAATAACTGCTTATCCCATCTTAAATTCCCACGAAATTTAAAACTCATTAATGCACCTATCAATCCCGGGGTAAACAGAGCTAACATTATAATAATGTCCTTTTGAAAATAATATCTGGTTGCTAGATAAAATAGAAATCCACTCAGAGAAAAGACAAAGGCAATAAATAATATTACGGTCGCTTTGATGGAATGTAATAGAATGTATGATTTTGAGGGGGTATCCATTTTTTCAGAGGTAAAAGCAGTAGTGTCAATTTGGGGTCTGGCTTTAATGGTAGGATAAGGAGAAGAAAATAGCTCCTGGGCTTTTTTATAAGCAGTTTTTCCCTCTTTTTGTTTATAGCGAAGATAACTTTGCTGAAAACTTTCGTATTCTTTCTGACGAAAATAACGAGAATAAATTTGTTGATAAAGCTTATCTTCTTCTCTTTCTCCTTTGTCAGCAGAGTAAATGTCTTTTCCCCCACCTTTTGTAAGTATATAGTAAGCTTCGTTAATTTCTTTCATCTTCTCCTCAAACAGTTCCTTCGCAGTTTCTCGCAATTGTGGATCCTTTAGATGTATAACTTTGTCTGCATGATATTTTTGTGCTAAATTGTGATATGCTTTTTTTATCTCCTCCTGTGTTGCTCCGGGGGATAGCCCTAAAATTTTATAATAATCTTTAGAATTAGACATTTAAAAAGCTCCTTCAAGAATTAACAAACTTCTTTTCCATTCTTCTCCCCAGCTATATCCTTTTAAACTGCCCTTACTTCCTACAACTCTATGACAGGGAATTAAGATGGGGGTGTAGTTTTTTGCAAGTGCTTGACCTATAGCACGAAAACTTCCACTATTGTTTATATTTTCTGCAAGCTTTTTATAGGTGATTGTTCTACCATAAGGAATTTTGCAAGTTTCTTTTAACACCTTCCTTGTAAATGGCTTATATATATCCCATAAGAGAGGATAGGAAAAGTTAATTTTTCTCCCCTGTAAATAAATCTCCATATCTCCAGCCAATTTTAAAGCAACAGCAGATGGAAAGCTAAGGGAAGAAGTTAGTAACTGCATTTTAGCAACTTCACTCTCACTTAAAGGCAGGGTAAGGGCACAAAGTTTTTCTTCCCAGAACACCGCTAGCATAGCTCCAAAAGAAGTATTTAATAGTTCAACCCTTCTGCCTTGAGGAAGTTTGTCAAATAACTTTTTAATTCTTACTAAATTTCTTTCCCGCAATTGCATCACTTTAAAAATTCTTTACTTCTTAATAATTTGTGATAGCTTATGGCAAAGCGGTGTGCCTCGTCTCTTATCTGCGCCAGAAATTGTAATACTTTGTTATCTAAAGGTAGTTTAAGTGGCACTGGTAATGTGTTGGAATAAATAATCTCTTCTTCTTTAGCCAGTGCTATAATTGCTCTCTGATAATTAAGCTGGCAAAGCACCTTTTTAGCTACCTGTAATTGAATATTCCCTCCATCAATAAATATAACTGGAGGAGGAGTATATTTGCGATAACGACGAGTAAGCACTTCTTCAAGTGCCTTAATGTCATCTCCCCCATAAGATTGTTTCAAACGAAAGCGGCGATATTGTGAAGGTTTTGGTCTTCCCCCTTCAAATACTACCATAGAACCAACCCCCTCACTGCCATAGAAGTGTGAAATATCAAAACCTTCTATCCTGGATGGTATTACAGGAAGATTAAGCACCTCTTTCATAATGTGAAGTATTCTAAAAGGAAGTTGTTTTTCTAGATAATTTCTGGCATTTTTATAAGCCATCTCCAGCAATTCTTTTTTCTTTCCACGCTTTGGCACAGTGAATATCACCTTCTGGTCAAAGTATGGAAGGACCGGGCATCGCGGTGGCACTATTATTTGCTGTGGGAGTGGTTTGCCCTGAAAATAGTATTCTGCTAAAAATTCTATCCAAAGGTCCTCCTCTTCTAATGCCTCTATTAAAAAGGTATCTTTATCAATAAGCTTCCCTTCTCTTATTTTTAATACTACAAAACAATTTAAATTTTCTTCCCGATGATAATTTATAATATCCATATTTTCTCTTTTATTAAAAAGAACTTTTGATTTGCTTTCTATTTTACCCAGTGCTAAATATATATCTTTAAATATCGCCGCTCTTTTAAAATCTAATTGTTTTGATAATTGGGTAATCTTTTTCTTTATTTCTTTTTTTAATTTACTATGTTCTCCTTGAAGAAAACTGATAATTCTCTGTATGTTTCTTTTGTAATCTTCAGCAGAAATATTCCCCGCACATGGTGCTGGACAACGATTTATATAGTAGTTAAGACAAGGACCTTGGGGAGTGTTACAGGTTCTGTAAGGGAAATATTTGCGTATAAATTGCAAGCTTTGACGTAGAGCTTTTACATTAGTAAAAGGCCCAAAATAAATAGCTCCATCTTTAGTTACTCTGCGTGTAACAGAAACTCTTGGGAAGGTGTCTTTAGAGATTTTTAAATATGGGTAACTTTTGTCATCTTTAAGTCGTATATTAAATTTTGGTCTATGAAAATGAATAAGATTAAATTCTAAAAGCATTGCTTCGCTTTCTGACGAAGTAACTATAAACTCTATATCCTCCGCAAGGGTTAATAAAGCTTGATATTTGGGTGAGGTATGCGGCGCTAGATAATCACTTATTCGAAGGTGCAGGTTTTTGGCTTTGCCGATATAAATAATCTTTCTATCCTTGTCTTTAAAAAGGTATACACCTGGTTCACAAGGGATAGTCTTAATTAGTTCTTTTAAATTCAATATACCCATCTTTATAATACCAATCCAGAGCAGTTACTCTTTTAGGACGTGCTCGTTTGTTTCTTATCTTATTTAATCTCTTCCTAATGTTTCTTTTTACCCATAAATCTCCCAATATTCCTACTGTTATTGCTAATATTAGAAACCATTTCGATAGGGAAAGAAAATTAATTTTAGAAGAAACTGAAGCTAAAGTTAAACTAGTAGAAGGGTTAATCAGCACGACTATATAGTTGTCCCGAATAAAGTATGTAAGGTATTCCTGGTTTTGAAGCTCGGTGAGTGTTTGAATAAGGGCGCCTTTTTGAATTGAAGAAAGGTTTTCAGGGTTTAGTTTAAAAGCTATTTTGTAGTTTAAAAGCTCCGCTAAAGGTTTAAGCTCCTCTTTAGTTACAGGTAATGGCAAAATTAAGGCTTTTATCTGCTTTTTTAAAATATTTATTAATTCTACTCCTCCTTTTCGTAAAAACAAGTTAGGGGTAACCCTTTTTACCTCTCCTTTTCTTTCTAAAAGTTTTAATGTTTGTATAGTATCAATTGGAGAATAAGCAGATAAAAACTCCTTTGCTTTGTAAAGACTTTCTATTGTATTCCATTGATTATAATAATAAATAGCATAATGAGGATTTATACATACATGGAAACAACTATTATCAATCTCATCTATAAAATCTATTTCTCCCAATTGTTCCATTTCAATAAGAATATTCCGAAGCACCTCTAGCTGTTGTGGGGTAGAATAGTACGGGTGCACTGTAATATCAAATGTAACTCCCTGAGTATGAGTAGAACGAATATTATCTGCAAAGTAATTATAGTGGACAAGTAATTTTTGATATTCTTCTGTTCTTATAAGTCCACTTATATAAAGTTTAGCCCGGGGATTGTTAAGAGCCTTCTTGTATTTATAAGCAACTGTATACATAAGTCCCACTGTTTCTGGATACGCTACCCAATACCATTCTTTATTTTTAGGGTCTAACTCTCCAACAGCATTATTTATAATTCCATATTCATTAAGATAATCTGGCACTCTTACCAGTTCTCCTGTTTGGACTGCCTCTTTAATATCTTTTAAGGAATGGAAAGTTTTAAAATTCTCATACCAGCACTGCTCTTTTCGCTTTTTATATCTTTCTACTAAATGTTGGGCTATATCAAGTTTATAGTTTAGTAGCCAGTAAGCTTCGGCATAGGCAAGTAAAAGATAATCTTCTGTCTCAAAGGATTTATTAAGAATTGCCTCTACCTTTTCTTCCACAGAAGGAGGTATGGAAAGATAACCTTTTTTAGCTAGCTGATGAAAAATAGGATAATGATAAAAAAGTAATTTCTCTAATGCGATATCCTGGTAAGAAGATGATTTTAAGAATTGATTTAAAAAATTCCGAGTATTTTCTACCTCCCAGTCAGGATAAGGGTTTGTGCGAAGTCCTTTGTAAAGTGGAAATTTTGCCCAAACTAATTTTAACAAGAAATCTGAAGATATAATCACATTGCCTAAACAGATAATTTTAATAAATAAAAGGTAAACAGCAATTAAAGTGATAGCAAAAAACTTTTTTCTATTCATAACTTTGATTTAAATTATCTTTTCTTGTTATAACTCCTTTTTCCTCCTACTTCTTTTGGCAAAAGAAGTAGGCAAGGCACGAAGTGGGTGCGGGAGCAGATACACGAAGTGGGTGCGGGAGCACCCAAAACTTCAATACCTATCGCTCCACTTGCCCTGAAGAGGGAAAAAGACATTAGATTTTTCCCTCTTCCCTCTTATCTTTTCCCTTTACTTCTGCGGGGCGATAGCTTTTCAAAGTTTCTTTGCTTACTTTCTTTACAAAGAAAGTAAGTTGACATAAAAGGTAATAAGATTTAAAATATTAAAAAAAAGGAGGTAATTACATTATGCCAGTATATGAGTTTATATGTGAGGATTGTAAACATAAATTTGATGGACTTTATCCTATGGAAATAAAGGTAGATGAGATAAATTGTCCAAAATGCAATAAAAAAAATGTTAAAAAGTTGTTTTCTGCTTTTGCAGTTAGAAAAGAAGGAGAAGAACTATCTACCCCAACATCTACTGCTTGTTCTAGCTGTTCTACTAAAATGTGTAGCACTTGTGGATTATAAATATTGTGTAAAATCTGTGGAAACTGGGGAAAATTTATTTTTTACTAAAAGAATAGATAAATCACAATAAAATAAGATGTGGAAAAGTTTGTTAAATAAAATATTTTTAAGAATAAAGAGGAAGTAAGTCTTATATGTAGAAATAACTTCTCTCTTCACCACTTAATAAGTGGTGAAGAGAGAAGGATAACTTAAGCCTTAAACAGCGAATTGTTGAGCGTAGTAAGAAAACTCTCTGTAATGTTTAAGCAAACTCTTCTCCATACTAAAAGGAGGGGGCTATTAAAAACTGCCAGGTAAGTTTTCTCTATGCAAAACTTACTTGGCAGTGAAAAGCTTAAGTTATCCATAATGAAATTAGAGGTATTTTCTAATGGAATTAAAATTAATTTCAGGTCATCGTAAAGAAGTAATAGATATATCTGACTTAAAAGTAGCAGGAGTGTTTAGATTTTCTCCACCTGTTTCTCCTTCTTTTTCACCTTATAAATGGCAGAAAAAGTTAAAAGAGTTTATGGGAGAAGAAAAGAAGTTGTTGATAATTGTAAATGATGGTTTCCGCTCTACCCCAACTGGTTATCTTTTAAATGAACTGGTCTCTATACTTATAGAGTTAGATGTTGAGATTTTAGTAGCTACAGGCACTCATCGTGCTCCTACAACTAGTGAGCTCAAAAAAATTTTAGGTGTTTTATATCCCTTCCTGCTTAATTCTGTTCATATACATAACTGTAACAAAAAGGAAGAACTGGTAGAAGTAGGAAAGTTTTCTGACGGAACCAGTTACTGGGTTAATAGATTAGTTTGGGAGGCAAAGAAAATACTAGTAATTACTTCTGTTGAACCACATTATTTTGCAGGGTTTACTGGAGGGAGAAAAAGTTTTCTACCAGGAGTAGCAGGCAGAGAAACTATTCAAGCCAATCACTCTTATGCTCTTACACCTCAGGCTAAGATTTTGTGTCTCAAAGGGAATCCAGTAGCAGAAAATATGGAAGAAACTATAGATTTGCTAAAAGAAAAGGATATACTTTCTCTACAATGTATTAACGATGAGGAAGGCAGGATTTATTTTGCAGATATGGGTGATATCAAGGATGTTTTTTATCGTTGTGTGGAGAAAGCCAAAGAGGTTTTTACATTCACCTTACCCCATAAGTATCCCATTGTAGTGGTTAATGTTTGTCCACCTTTAAATAAGGATTTTTATCAATCCCATAAAGCTTTAGAAAATGTAAAAGATACAGTAGTAGATGGAGGTATTATGATTTTACATTCTGCTTGTGAGGAAGGACTGGGGCAGGAGGATTTCCTCCAGATTTATGATAAAATAAAAGATGGGGAAGTATTTAGAGAGTATTCTTTGGGTTTACATAAAGCTATATGTTTACAGAAATTACAAAAAATGGCAAAAATAATTGCAGTAAGTAACCTTAAAGAAGACTTATGGGAAAGAGTAGGGATAAAAGGCTTTACAGGAATTAGAGAAGCTTTAAATTTTGCTTTAGAGAAAAAAGGTAAAGATGCTGAAATAATTTTTATAAACAATGCTGAGGTTTTAGTTCCTGTATTAAAAAATGTCTAAGTCAAAAGAAAAACAATTATACGATATAAAAATAAATTATAAATGGTGTAAAGGTTGCCAGATTTGTATCTATTATTGCCCCAGAAAAGTATTTAAAGCAGGGACACTGGGCAAACCAGAAATATTAAATAGAGAAGCTTGTATCAATTGTCGTCTTTGTGTAATGCGTTGTCCTGACTTTGCAATTGAAGTAGAACCAATCAATAAAGGAGAAAAAGAAGATGAACAGTAGTGAGCAATATCTCTTTCTTCAGGGCAATGAAGCCTGTGTAGAAGGTGCTTTATTTGCAGGATTAAATTTTTTTGCAGGCTACCCAATTACTCCTTCTACTGAAATAGCCGAACTGCTTGCTAAAAAATTACCTCTTGTAGGAGGCAAATTCATTCAAATGGAAGATGAAATAGCAAGTATAGCCGCAGTGCTTGGAGCATCTATAGCTGGAGCCAAAGCAATGACAGCTACCAGTGGGCCAGGGTTTTCTCTGATGCAAGAGTTAATAGGTTTTGCCTGCATTGCCGAAGTCCCCTGTGTAATTGTAAATGTGCAGAGATTAGGCCCCAGTACTGGTGGGCCTACTACGCCTGCACAAGGAGATGTCCTTCAAAGTAGATGGGGCACTCATGGTGACCACCATTTAATAGTATTAGCACCAGTATTTGCAAGGGGAATCTATAATATGACTATTCGTGCCTTTAACCTTGCAGAACAATTCAGAGTGCCAGTAATTCTTTTGCTAGATGAAATAATAGCTCATACTAGAGAAAAGGTTCGTATCTCCAAACCAGGAGAAGTTGCCATTGTTAATCGTAAAAAGCCTTCTACATCTGCAGAATCTTACTTGCCATATTATGCTGATGAAACTCTAGTGCCAGCTTTAGCCGATTTCGGAGAAGGGTATAGATTTCATATTACAGGACTTTTACACGATGAAACGGGTTTCCCTACTAATGACTCTGCTAAAAGAGAGAAACTTCTGGAAAGGCTTAAAAATAAAATAGAAAATTATAAAAAAGAGATTATTACTTTTGTTACAGAAGATGTAGAAGATGCAAATGTCCTTTTGTTTGCTTATGGCGCTACAGCTCGTTCTGCACTTCGAGCTAAGCGCGATGCCAGAAATGCAGGAATGAAGGTAGGCATAATGATACCAACTGTTATCTGGCCATTCCCTGAAGAAGAGCTAAAAGTTCTGTCAGAAAAAGTAAATACTATAATTGTCGGAGAGATGAATCAAGGACAACTAATTAGAGAAGTAGAACGAGCAGTTTGCGGGAAAACTCGTGTAAAAGGGATATTTAAAGTCTCCGGTGAACCTATTACTCCAGAGGAATTTTCTTCTGCCATAGAAGAGGTGTATAAATAGTGAAGAAGATGTTGGGCAGGGATGTTAAAAAGTATTTACGTTTAGACAAATTACCACATATATGGTGTGCAGGATGTGGTAATGGGATTGTATTAAGAGGAGTGCTTGAAGCTATTGATACACTGGAACTTGATAAAAATAAAGTTGTAGTAGTTTCTGGAATTGGATGTTCTGGCAGAAGTGCAGGTTATGTAGATTTCAACACTCTTCATACAGCTCACGGTAGAGCTATTCCCTTTGCAACAGGAATTAAACTTGCTCGTCCAGAGCTAATAGTGCTTGTTCTTACAGGCGATGGTGATTGTGCTGCTATCGGAGGTAATCATTTTATCCATGCTGCCAGGAGAAATATTGATATTACAGTTATCATCTTTAATAATTCTATTTATGGGATGACAAGTGGTCAGTATTCTCCACTCACTCCTCACAGTGCTAAAGCTACTACTGCACCTTATGGAAATATGGAGCAATCGTTTGATCTGTGTAAATTATCAATAAATGCAGGAGCGACTTATGTAGCTAGAGCAACTACTTTTCATGCAATGATGATTCCAGAACTTGTAGTTAATGCAATTTTAAATCCTGGTTTTTCTGTAGTAGAGGTAATTACCGCCTGCCCTACTTATTATGGAAGACTTAATAAAATGGCAGATCCAATAACTATGTTAGAACATCAAAAGAATTTTGCTGTTTCCAAAAAACAAGCTCTAACAAGTTTACCTGTGGAACTTAAAGGACGCTTTCAAATTGGAGAAATTTCTCATAGCGAAGCACCTGAATATTCACGAGAATATCAAAAATTAGTAAATTTAGTTCATAGACATAAGTTACTAAAAGAAGGTAATAAAAACACAAGGAGTTTTAAAAGTGTCTGAAAGATTTGAGATTAGACTTGCAGGTACAGGTGGACAGGGATTAATTCTAGCTGGTATTATATTAGGTGAAGCTGCTGCTATATTTGAAAATAAATATGCGGTGCAGACTCAGTCTTACGGACCTGAATCCCGTGGTGGAGCTAGCAGAGCAGAGGTAGTAATTAGTGACCAGGAGATAGATTATCCAAAAGTTACCGTCCCGGATGTATTCTTAGCAATGTCTCAAATGTCAATGGATAAATATGGCCAAATTATAAAACCAGAAGGACTAGAAATACTGGATACAACTTTTGTTACTCCCCCAAGCCAGGGGTTACGCAAAAAAATAGCGGCTCTTCCAATTACTCAAATTACTAAAGAAAAGCTGGGTAAACTTATTGTAGCTAATATAGTAGCTTTAGGAGTGTTAGTGGGAATGACAGGTGTAGTAAAAGAGAACTCTTTATGTAAAGCTTTACAAAACAGAGTTCCTCAAGGAACAGAGGAAATTAATTTAAAAGCATTTCAGCTAGGATTAGAGTTAATAAAAGAAATTAAATAAAAAGAGGTGAAAATTTAGTGAATCTTTATGAGTATCAAGCCAAGGAGCTGTTTCGGCATTATGGGATACCTATTCCTGCAGGAGAGGTTGTAGAAACACCTGGCCAAGCTAAAGAAGTGGCTCAAAATTTAAATAGTAAAGGAGTAGCAATTAAGGCTCAGGTTCTGGTGGGTGGTAGAGGCAAAGCAGGTGGCATAAAAGTTGCCTTTTCTCCTTCGGAAGTAGAGCAAAAAGCAGAAGAAATCTTAGGGATGAAGATAAAAGGAATGGCAGTAAAGAAAGTTTTAGTAGAAGAAGCCTTGCAAATTGTTAAAGAACTTTACCTGGGAGTTACAATTGATAGAAGCAAAAGACAAATGGTGATCTTATTAAGTGATTCAGGAGGAATAGATATAGAAGAGATAGCTTTAACAGAGCCTGAAAAAATTATTAAACTTAATATAAATCCTTACCTAGGTATTATGCAATATCACTGGTTCAAAATTTTTTCTCATCTTATTACACAACCAGAGGTTAAAAGGCCATTAATTAACATTATTAAAGCTTTAGTATGTTTATTTCAGGATAAAGATGCTATACTTGCAGAGATAAACCCACTGGTGCTTACAAAAGAAGGAAAGTTAATTGCTGCTGATGCTAAGATAGTTATTGATGATAACTCTTTGTTTCGCCAGAAAGAAGTAGCTAAATATCAGGAACTGGTAGAAGAAGACTTGCTGGAATTAAAAGCAAAACAAAAAGGTATCCCTTATGTACATCTAAATGGAAATATAGGAATTATTGGTAATGGTGCTGGATTAGTTATGACAACACTTGACCTGGTTGCTCGTGAAGGAGGAAGTCCTGCCAATTTCCTAGATGTAGGTGGTGGGGCAAGTGCAGATAAAGTAAAAGAAGCAGTAGAACTTGTATGTGAGGATAAAAAAGTATTAGCACTATTTTTTAATATTTTTGGAGGAATTACTCGCTGTGATGAGGTGGCACGAGGTATAGTAGAAGCATTCAGGAAGTTAGATTTAAAAATGCCAGCAGTAATTAGACTGGCAGGGACACGGGAGGAAGAGGGGAGGCAGATACTGGAGGCAGCAGGACTTATGGTAGAGCGAGAAATGGAGCTAGCTGCTAGAAAAGTTGTAAATATAGCTAGAGAAAGAGTAGGAGGGTAGATGTGTAATGGCAATACTTTTAAATAAAGACACTAAAGTATTAGTGCAAGGTATTACAGGGAAGGAAGGGAGATTTCATACTAAGTTAATGTTAGATTATGGAACCAGAATTGTAGCTGGAGTAACCCCAGGAAAAGGAGGGGAGAGTGTAGAGGGGATACCTGTGTTTGATACTGTAGAAGAAGCTGTAGAAAAAACTTCTGCTTCAGCTTCAATAATTTTTGTTCCAGCTCACTTTGCTTTTGAAGCTGCTATAGAGGGGATTGAGGCAGAATTAGAGCTTATGGTAATAATTACTGACGGTATACCTGTTTTAGATATGATAAAGATAATGTCCTGTTGTAGTTGTAGAGGTAAAAAGACTACAATCATAGGCCCTAATTGTCCTGGTATTATTATCCCGGGGGAGAGCAAGCTCGGGATTATGCCTGGACATATATTCACTCCAGGAGAGGTTGCGGTGCTCTCACGTAGTGGAACACTTACTTATGAAGTAGTTGACCAGTTAACAAAAGCAGGTATAGGGCAGAGTGTGTGTATTGGAGTTGGTGGTGACCCTATAGTGGGAAGTAAGTTTGCCGAGTTATTACCTTTGCTAAAGGCTGACACTGCTACAAAAGCAGTTGTAATTATAGGAGAAATAGGTGGAGAAGATGAAGAAGAAGCTGCAGAGGTGCTTAAACAATTAAATCTTCCTGCCACTGCATTTATTGCAGGCAAAACTGCTCCCCCCGGTAAAAGAATGGGACATGCTGGAGCAATTATCTCGGGTAGAAAAGGGACAGCTGAGGCTAAGATAAGAGCTTTTCAAAAAGCTAATATACCTGTAGCAGATAGTATACCGCAATTAGTAGATTTAACTAAGGAAATATTAAATTATAATAAAAATTAAGTTTGTAAGAATTTCAGGTGAGAGCACATACTATATATGTGTTGACAAACTTCATTATCTTTGGTAAGATTTTAATATAAACACTTTGTATAGAGGAGTTAAAGTAGAAGATGAAGAGAACATATCAACCTAATAATCTAGCCAGAAAAAGAACTCACGGGTTTTTGGCAAAAATGTCTACCGCAGGTGGAAGACGGGTATTAAAAGCTAGACGCAGGAAAGGTAGGCATAAATTGACAGTTTAGATAAACAGTTATTTGTGCAAAGGAAATTTTTTTCTCTTAAAGGTGCATTGAATTTTGATGAAATCCTTCGTTGTGGTAGGAGAGTAACTGGAAGTTATGTAACAGTTTATGTCAAAAATAACGAGCAGAAACTTATAAAATTAGGAATTATGGTAAGTAAAAAAGTTGGGAAAGCAGTCTTGCGAAATAAAATAAAACGATGGATAAGAGAAGTCGTTAGAAGCTTAACAGGGCATCTACCTGCGGGAATAGATATATTAGTCGTAACGAAACATCATAAAGCTGCTTATATGAACTGGCCAGAGATAAAACAGGAATTAGTAGAGCTGTTTATAAAGTTAGGATACTTAACTAATGAGTAAGTTTTTATTATTTTTAATTTGGCTTTACAGAAAATATATTTCGCCTTATCTTCCTCCAAGATGCCGCTTTTATCCATCCTGTTCACAATACGCCAGTGAAGCTATTTCTGAATGTGGCTGGTTATACGGTTGTATATATACTTTGCGTAGAATTATCCGTTGTCATCCTTTTTCACCAGGTGGTTACGACCCTTTTCGTAAAATTAACTAATATTTTAAGGAGGTAGAAATGTTTAATTCTATAGTTTTAGTTATGGGGGATATTCTAGAGTACTTTCACAGTTTTACACATAATTATGGCTATGCTATAATTCTTTTTGCCCTTCTAATAAAAATGCTCCTTTCTCCTCTTACAGTGATGCAAATTCGTTCTATGAAAAAACTTCAGGAGATAAAGCCAGAATTAGATAAGCTGCAAAAGAAGTATAAAAGTGAACCAGAAGTTCTTAATAAAAAATTGTTTGAACTTTATAAACAGCACAATATAAATCCCTTAGGAGGTTGTTTTCCTTTATTAATACAACTGCCAATTTTATGGGCTTTGTTTAAAACAATTGTCAAGCATTCACAGGCAGGTAAGTTCTTAGGCGACCCACCATTTCTCTGGATTGGAAGCGCTCTTGCAAATAAACTACATAATCTAGATTTTACACTGGCAGGGCATAAGATTTCTATGCCTCTAATAGGGAGAAGTTTAGCCGAACCTGATTTGATTTTGTTAGTATTTTATGGTTTTAGTATGTATTTATCACAATTGCTTTCGACGCCAGCTACTTCTTCCTCTCCACAGCAGAAGTCTATGGGAATAATGATGGCTGTATTTTTCCCAATCATCTTAGCTAGCTATCCTTCGGCTTTGGTCCTCTATTGGTTAGTATACAACATATTTAGTATAGTGCATCAGGAGTATATAATGAGGGTATTGCTCCCAAGGGAGGAAAAATTAAAGAAAACCCTAAAGGAGGTGTAAGTTTTCTAATGGATTTGTTAAACAAAGAAGTGGTATTTACCGCTAGAACTGTAGAAGAAGCAAAGGCTTGTGCTATTGAAGAATTGGGTGTTAAAGACAGTGAGGTAGACTTTGAAATTATGGATGAAGGGAGCAGAGGAATTTTTGGGTTAGGTTTTAAACAGGCTAAAGTGAAGGTCATTTTTAAAGTAGATCCAGCAAAAGTAGCAGAAGAATTTTTAAAAGAAATTTTAAAATTAATGAATTTAGATATTAAAATAATAAATAAAAAACAAGAAGGAAAGACTAATAAATTTGTGCTTGGTGGCGAGAATATGGGAGTATTAATTGGTAAAAAAGGGAAAACTTTAGATGCTTTACAATTTATATTAAATATAGTTGCTAACAAAAACTGCAGAACTAAAAATGACCGAAAAAAATTTATCCTTGATGGAGAAGATTATAGAAGTAAACGAGAAGTTGCTCTAAAATCTCTAGCAGAAAAAATGGCAGAAAAAGTAATTAAAGAGAAAAGAGATATTGTATTGGAACCAATGCTTCCTTATGAGAGGAGAATCATTCACCTGTATCTTCAGAAAAATCCTAATGTGATTACTTACTCCAAAGGAGATGACCCTTTAAGAAGGGTAGTAATTTCCCCACGTAAATAAATAATGGGTTATAATTTAGAGGATACTATTGCGGCTATCTCCACTCCTCTGGGAGAAGGAGGCATAGGGATAGTAAGGATTAGTGGGGGAGATGCTTTTTCTATTACTCAAAAGATACTAAAGTTGCCTCGTAATAAGAAAGTCGGGGAGATAAAAAATCGTTATCTTTATTATGGATTTATTTTATCTCCAGAGACTGGTGAAGAAATAGATGAAGTGTTAGTCTCTTTTATGAAAGCACCTCACACCTATACCAGGGAAGATGTAGTAGAGATTAATTCTCATGGAGGTAGTGTGGTGCTCAGTAAAATCCTTAAGCTTGTGCTTACTCTTGGAGCAAGGCTTGCAGAGCCTGGGGAATTTACCTACAGGGCGTTTATAAATGGTAGAATAGACTTGGCGCAGGCTGAAGCAGTTTTGGATATTATTCGTGCAAAGACAGAAAAAGCACTTAAAATAGCTTTCTCCCAGTTAAAAGGTAATCTTTCTAAAGAGGTTGGTGCTATCTATAATAAATTAATTAATTGGCTTGCTTATATAGAAGCAGACATTGATTATCCGGAAGAAGACATATCTCCATTTAACCCTCAGGAATTTTTGCCTGAAGTTTTAAAATGTATAGAAAAGATAAAGCTCCTTTTAGCAGAAGCAGATGAGGGCAAGATTTTGCGTGAAGGAATTAACACAGTAATTTTAGGCAGGCCCAATGTAGGGAAATCTAGTTTGTTAAATAACCTTCTTGGCGAGCCAAGAGCTATTGTAACCAGTGTGCCAGGAACTACAAGAGATAGGATTGAGGAGTATATTAATTTAAAAGGCATCCCTTTGCGGATTATAGATACTGCTGGTATTAGAACTACTTGCGACCCTGTTGAAAGTATCGGAGTAGAGAAAGCTCTGGAAGCAATGCAGAAGGCTAATCTAGTTTTATATCTAATAGATTCTACTCAGGATTTTCATAATGATGATATAGCCCTACTTACACAGATTAAGCATGCTAGAACTATACTGGTAATTAATAAGATTGATTTAAGTAATCGCCGTCCTTTAATACCAAAAGGGTTAAGATTTGATGGGATTGTAGAAACTTCCCAAATTACAGGGGAAGGATTGGACAAATTAGAGGACAATATAATAAGGTTAATTTATCAAGGGAAAGTAAGTTCTTCTTTGCCTCTTGTTTCTAACCTTAGACATAAAGAAGCATTAATCAAAGCTTTAAAAAGCCTAGATAGAGTTATAGAGACTATTAATAAAGGATTTTCCTCTGAATTTATTGCACTTGACCTGCGGGCTTCTCTGGAAGCACTGGGAGAGATTACCGGTAGTTGTGTAGGTGAAGAAGTGCTTGAAGCAATTTTTAGCAATTTCTGTGTAGGGAAATGAAAATTTATCCCAAAAAGTATGATGTAATTGTAGTAGGAGCAGGGCATGCTGGGTGTGAGGCAGCACTGGCTTGTGCTCGCCTTGCTTCTGTTACACTTCTTTTAACTATTAATTTAGACACCATAGCTCTAATGCCCTGTAATCCAAGTATTGGTGGCCCGGCTAAAGGACATATTGTGCGAGAGATTGATGCTCTAGGTGGAGAAATGGCAAGAAATATTGATGAAACATATATTCATATTAGGATGCTTAATACAGGCAAAGGCCCTGCTGTGCAGGCTTTACGTGCACAAGCAGATAAGCGAAGATATGAAGAAAGAATGAAACGAGTGCTTGAACAGCAAGAAAATTTAGATGTTAAACAAGGGCTGGTAGAAGAGCTTATTGTAAATAATGGCTGGGTAGAAGGAGTAATTACTCAAACTGGTACAGTTTTTATGGGAAAAACAGTAGTGTTAGCTCCTGGCACATTCTTAAATGGAGTGATTCATATTGGAATGAAAGATTTTCCTGCAGGAAGGGCTGGAGAATTCCCTTCTCAGAAGTTAGCAAAAAATTTAAGAGAGCTTGGCTTTGAAATGGGTCGTCTAAAAACTGGCACAACTGCTAGAGTCAGTGCTAGAAGTTGTAACTTCTCTCTTACTACTCCACAGCTTCCCTCTTCGGAGCCAATTGTATTTTCCTTTGTTTCTCCCAAAGTCTTCCCCAGCAGACAGGTTCCCTGTTATTTAACTTATACCAACAAAAATACAAAAGAGATAATTCTTAATAATCTGGATCGTTCTCCTCTTTATGGCGGTAAAATTAAAGGGATAGGACCTCGCTATTGCCCTTCCATAGAGGATAAAATGTTTCGTTTCCCTGATAGAGATAGTCATCAGGTATTTTTAGAACCAGTAGGACTTGATACAGACGAAATTTATGTAAATGGTATGTCTACAAGTTTACCTGAAGATGTTCAATGGCAAATGTTAAGAACAGTTCCAGGCCTAGAACAGGTAGAAATAATCAGGCCAGGCTATGGAATAGAATATGATTTTGTATTTCCAATTCAACTAAAGCCTACTCTGGAGACAAAATTAATCCGGGGGCTATTCTTAGCAGGACAAATTAACGGCACTTCTGGTTATGAAGAAGCAGCCGGGCAGGGACTGGTGGCAGGAATTAATGCATCCAGGTTAACACAAGGTAAAGAAGAATTTATTCTTAGCCGTTCAGAAGCTTATATAGGTGTTTTAATAGATGACCTGGTTACAAAAGGGACAGAAGAACCTTATCGTATGTTTACTTCCAGAGCTGAGTATCGCTTGCTTCTTCGGCATGATAATGCAGATATTCGTCTAACTCCTAAAGGATGGGAAATAGGTTTAGTAACAGAAGAACGTTATAAAAAGTTTACTGCCAGATTGGAAGATATAAAAAAAGCTTCAAAATTAGCTTCTAACTATAGAATTGGCAAAAGCACAAAAGAGCGCGAAATACTTTCTCTTTTATTACAGGGAGAAAAACTTCATACAAGTTACCTGCTATCAGAACTTTTTAAAAGGCCTTATATTAATTACAAAAACTTAAAAGAGTATGGATTTCTTCCCAATCATTTTAGTGATGAAATATGGCAACAGATAGAAATAGAACTTAAATATGAAGGCTACCTCTCAAGACAACAAATGGGAGTAGAACAGAAAATGAAACTAGACAATATGTTAATTCCAAAAAGTTTGAATTACAACGAGATTACCTGTATATCTAAAGAAGCTCGGCAGAAACTCTCAAAAGTTCAGCCTCGTTCATTGGGCCAGGCAAGTAGAATCTCGGGAGTATCTCCAGCTGACATCTCTATGCTTGCTATCTATCTTAAAAGTAAAAATCTTTTAAAAATCCTATAGGAATTGTTATAAGAAAGGAGGAAGTTTTTAGTTTATGCCTATATATGAATATAAATGTAAAGATTGCAGGAAAAAATTTACTCTTTTAATTGGAGTTACCTCTGTGGAAGAAAAAGAACAATGCCCTTATTGTGGTAAAAATAATATAACTCGTTTAATATCCTCTTTCTTTACATTAAGACCAGAAGAGGAGCATTTAGAAAAACTTATAGACCCTTCTCAACTGGAAGGATTAGACAAAGAAAACCCACAGGAACTTAGAAAATGGGCTAACAAGTTGAGCAAAAATCTTGGACAGGAACTTGGGAGTGATTTTGACGAAGCACTGGAAGAAGAATTAAGTGAAGCTGAGGAAAATTTAGAAGAATGATTGATATTTTATTTATCCATATCGGCAAACACACTTCCAGAGAGGTTTCTCTACTGATACAACCAATGGGGCTGTTTGCTCTGGCTAACTGGGTAGAACAGTTTGGATTTAAAAGTTGTATAATTAACTATTCTTTAGAAAAAATACTAAATCCCAATTTTTCTCTTACTGAGACAATAAAAAAGCTTTCTCCAGGTGTTTTAGCTTTTTCTCTCCACTGGCATCCGCAAAGCTTTTCTGTGATAGAAAACATAAAGACAATAAAAAAGTTTACACCAGAAGTAATAATAGTGATTGGAGGTTTTACTGCTACTTACTTTGCTAAAGAATTAATGGAAGGGTTCAGTGAAATAGATTTTTTAATTAGAGGAGATGCAGAATTACCTTTGGGATTGCTTCTAGGTGAGCTTAAAAAAGCAAAGAAAGATTTCAGTAAAATCCCAAATCTTGTCTGGAGAGAAGATAACAAAATTATTTTAAATTCTTTTACCTATAAAATAGACCTTACTCAAGCAGAAAAACTTTGCTTTACCAATCTTTCCATTATGCCGCAATACTCTCTTTATCTCCGCACACTCTGGAATAGTCCTTTAAAGCTACATCCAAAGTTTCTTAAAAACAGGGAGAGTGTGTTTTTTTATAATCCTGGAAGGGGATGCAGAGTAAACTGTTCTTTTTGTGGAGGAGGCTCTTTTGCAGAACAATTACTTGCTCGTAGAAAAGAACCAGTATTTTTCCCTGTAAAAACAGTAGTAAAAGAATTTAAACAACTTGCAAAACAGGGAGTAGAAAGAGTTTATATCTCTTTTGACCCCATTCCACTTTCTACTTCTTATTATTTAGAGCTATTTAAGGAGCTAGCTCCTTTAAAATTGCCACTTAAGTTAACTTACGAGTGCTGGGGCTTGCCAGGAGAAGAGTTTATAAAAACAGCTTCTTATACTTTTAGCGAAGTTACACTGATACTTTCTCCTGAATGTGCAGGGGAGAGTTTGCGGAAGTTTAATAAAGGCTATTTTTATTCTAATAATGAACTTCGGGATACTTTAAAAATAATGGATAAATGGAAAGTCCGCAGTGAGTTATATTTTACACTTGGCTTACCAGGTGAAACAAGCTTTGAAAGAGAGAAAACTTTACAATTCTATAAAAAATTTACAGAAACTAAATGCAGTGCTGTTTATCTTTTGCCAATAGAACTTGAGCCAGCTTCACCCATGTTTCTTAATCCAGGGCGGTTTAAAATTAATAAAAAGCGGCATAAATTTGTGGATTTTTATAAAGCCCATCAAGACGAAAAAGAAAAACTTGGTTATTCTTCTATGTATCAAAGCGAAGAAGAAATTCTGTCTGCCTTTCACAGACAATTTTGGTTTAAATTGGAAAAGCAAGAAGGGAAAAATTAAATCTTAAAGAATTCTAAGATAGAAAGGAGGGAAGAGATGGACTGGGATAAGATATTTACAAAAATTAAAACTTACGAAGAAGAAGCTATATCTCTTCAACAACAACTTATAAGTATTCCTGCTCTAAGTCCAGTTAATGGAGGTGATGGAGAGGAGGAAAAAGCTAAATTAGTAAAAAAATTCTTAAACTCTTTAGGCAAATTAGAAATAACAGAGGTAAATGCTCCTGATAAAAGAGTTAGCTGTGGATTTAGACCAAATATTATAGCTAAACTTCCAGGTAGAGATGCACAGCGAACAGTATGGATTATGAGCCATCTGGATATAGTTCCTCCAGGAGAAGGAAAACTTTGGAACACAAATCCATATCAAGCAGTAGTAAAAGATGGCAAAATTTATGGTAGAGGAGCAGAAGATAATCATCAAGGCCTGGTAGCTTCACTATTAGCTTTAAAAGCATTCTTTGACACAGGCATTACTCCTTATTATAGTTTTGGGGTAGTAATAGTGGCAGATGAAGAAACAGGAAGTGAGTATGGCTTAAAGTATGTATTGGAAAACTTTGAAGGGTTTTCACCTGCTGATTTAATTGTTGTGCCAGATGCAGGTAACCCAGAAGGTTCTTTAATTGAAGTAGCAGAAAAATCAATTATGTGGACAAAGTTTATTACCACCGGTAAGCAGTGTCATGCCAGCACTCCTCATAAAGGAATTAATGCTTTCAAAGCTGCCTCACATTTAGTTACAAAGTTAGAGAAACTTTATGAATTATTTCCAGCAAGCGACCCTTTATTTTCTCCTCCTATTAGCACTTTTGAACCAACTAAAAAAGAAGCTAATGTGCCAAATATAAATACATTACCTGGAGAAGATATATTTTATCTGGATTCACGGGTACTGCCAATTTATCCACTGGAAGAAGTTTTAAAAGCTATAGAAAAGATGATAAAAGAAGTAGAAGAAAAATTTAAAGTTACTATAAAAATAGATTTTGCGCAAAAAAATCAAGCAGCTCCCCCGACAAGTATAGATGCACCTATTGTAAAATCTCTAACAAAAGCAATTAGAGAAGTTTATAATGTAGAGCCTACTCCAAAAGGTATAGGTGGAGGAACAGTTGCTGCATTTTTCCGAAGAAAAGGCTATCCTGTTGCTGTATGGTCTACTCTGGATGAAATGGCACATCAACCTAATGAATACTGTCTTATAGAAAATCTGCTCAAAGATGCCTCTGTTTTTGCCTGGATAGCTTTAAATAAAATTTAAAAAAAGGAGGGATGGATTTATGAAAAGTTTTTCTCGCTATATAAGTATAATACTTATTATAGCTCTACTGTTTACTATTATTCCTGCTCCCAAAACCCTCGCACAACAATCCACTACTTCGGTACTTAAAATACGAGGAAATGTAAGTCTTAAGAAAGTAGGAGCTAATTTTTGGACAAACATTGCCAGAAAAAGAGTAGCTACCAGCGGTGATGTGGTAAAGACAGGAGATAATTCTGGTGCCAGATTAAATTTTAGCGATGGAAGTGTAGCAAGACTTTATGAAAAAAGCACATTAAAAATAACTCAAGCCGAGTTTGCTCCAGAGAAAAAAGTTGCAAAATTCAAAGCACTTTTAGGCAAATTTAAATTTAAAGTTACAAAACTATTAGGTAAGGAGAGTAAATTTGAAGTAGAAACTCCCACAGCAGTAGCTTCGGTAAGAGGCACAGAGTTTGATATGGAAGTATTGGGTTTTGAAAGTGAACCTAATGCAGAGAAAGCAGATGTATACACAGTAACTGGCATAGAAATAATACCTCAAGTGGAAGAAAAGGAAGAAGCATTGACTCCTGAAGAAGAAGCTTCTTTAGCAGAAGAAGAAGCATTCCTCATTGAGGCACCACAACCAGAAAAAGAGGCAAAGAAAAAGATACCAGTTGTTAAATCTTTAAATCCTACTACTGGAGATAACTCCACAGATCAAACTTTAACTATTACTGGAGAAAACTTTGAGCATGGTGCAATTGTATTCTTAGAAGATAATCCATTAGAAAAAGTAGAAGTAAAAAATAAAGGAGAGATAGTTGCAAAAGTTCCTGCTAACTTTCCTCCTGGTAAATACAGAGTAAAAGTAGTAAATCCAGATAAAACTCTAGTAAAAACAATTAAAGGCACAGTAATACTTACTTCTCTAATTACTGGAGCAGTAATGACACTTACCGGTGGAAGTGGTGTAGCAGTAGCAGGGCTTGGAGGATTAAGCGCAGGAGGCGCGGTAATTGGAGGAGCAGCTGGAGCTGCTGTAGCTGGTGGAGCTGGAGCAGGTATAGCAGTTGCTGCTATTGTAGGAGGAGCAGCAGCGGTAGCAGCTGCCGCAGGTGGTGGAGGAGGTGGTGGAGGAGGAGCCACCCCAACCCCTACTCCAACACCAACTGGCACGATAACTCCAACACCAACTGGCACGATAACTCCAACACCAACAGAACATGCTTTGCATATAACATATCCTGCGGATGGAGCAGTATTATCTGAGCGTATTATAACTATGACAGGTTATAGTACCAATTCAAATATAACAGATGTAGTTGTAGTTATTAACAATGCAACTGGTGTCCAATTTAACTTATCTCCTCAGGGAGTATTTAGTGGTAAGATATCTCTATTTGGCGGCACAAATAATATCACAGTCTATGGATATAATAGTCAAACCCACCAACTATTAGATACGGTAACACTTACTGTAACATTAAATCAAACTGTAGCAGCTATGAATATAAGACTTTCCTGGGATACCCCAGTTGATATGGATTTAAATTTAGTAACTCCAGCACATAAACTTATAAACTGGGCAGGTAAAACAGACCCTGCTTCAGATGGAGCACTGGATATAGATATTCAAACTGGACCTGGAACAGAAAACATTACTTTCCTTAATACTCCTCCAGAAGGTCCTTACTGGATAGCAGTAAATTATTTTAACCCGCGTGGTGTGGTAATTGATACTCCTGTTACAGTAGAAGTATTTGTGCGTAATCCAGAAAATGGCGAAGCAGTAAAGGTAGGAACATATCAGCATACTTTCCCATCAGGAGATTACTTTGGTGCCCAGCTTCCAGTAGCTGCGGGACAAAAACCAGAATCTGTATTTGTAGTAGGCACAATTAACTTCCCACTACCAGACCCATTCCCTGCAGACCCTTCAACACTTCTTATAGAAGGGCAACCACCGGTAGATGAGTTTACTCATATTCCTATTAATAATAGTGAATCCTTATCTCTTAAAGCTATGACAAATCCATATGATATTACTCCTCCTCAAATTCAAGTGCTTTTCCCAAAACCTGGAGATTTCCTTGTAACCACTACAACTGATATAGCAGGAGAGACAGAAGCTAATGCAGAAGTAGAGTTAATAGAACCTACTACCCTTAAGATAAGGACTTGTCAGGCAGATGGAACTGGATACTTTTTCTTTGAGAGAGTTCAATTAAACCCCGGCGAAAATGTAATTAAGTTAAAAGCTATTGACCAGAATGGAAACGAAGGTGCAGGAGAAATAAAGGTTATTGTAAAACAGTAGATATAGCTTTACACACGAAGGTAGTTAAGGCACAAAGCAAAAAATAAGCTTTGTGCCTTTTTGTTTATTTATTGCAAAGCCACATTTTTACCGATGTAAAAAGCTTTTAAAATTTTTCTTATTAAAAATGTATAAATAGGTGCGTGAACCAGTTGAGCTAAGAAGCTTTCTATCATCTTTATCCAAAGAAGCGGTTTTCCATATAAAATAGACATAAAATAAGGAACCAAAATTACATCAGTAATAAACTGTCCTCCCAAAATACTAAGTAAAAGAGGCAAAAAATCTGGTATTGGCTTATCCTTTTTCCATATCTTTAAACAAAAGGCAGGTAAGAAACCACTTAAAGCAGCAGTCAGAGTAAATCCCGGGAAAAATGGTTTTCCCCGACTGTTTAGTAAATAACCTACTACATCAGAAACAACTCCAACCAACGCGCCACTTGCAGGCCCCAGATAAATTCCTGCTAGAATTATAGGAAAGCCACTAAAAGTAATAAATTTAATATGAAAGTTATAATAACGAGTTAGCAGAATTGTAAGTGCTATAAATAAAGAAATATAAGCTAGTTGTTTAGCAGACACTAAAGTTTAGATATTCCTGTAAAGTTAAATCTACCAAGATGCATCTTAGGTACCACTGCACATCCAAACCCTTCTGGACTACTCTGAAGTTTTGTATCTCTAGAGATACCTCGCACATCTTTTAAAGCTTCCAGAATACTTTGAGTAAATCGCATATTTTTGACCGGGTATTTTTTCTTACCGTTTTCAATATAAATTACTCCATCTCTTGTCATTCCAGTAATAAGTGTTTTTAAAGTATGCATCTCTCTTATATAATGAAATCGGGTAATAAGTAGCCCTCGTTCCACCTGCGAAATCATCTCTTCTTCAGTAGTATCGCCCCCCTTAACAAACAGATTTAAAGGCAGTGGTCCATATACATTTGGTGCAGGCAAAGCATGCCCTGTAGAAAGCTTCCATTCTTTAAAAGCTGTCTGGGAATTATATACTACTCCCTTAGCTACTCCTTCTGTAATTAACTCTACTTTTCTTTTTGGTACTCCTTCGTAGTCAAATGGTTGAGCAAGTCCTCTTATGTCCAACCCATCATCCCATATAGTAATCTTTTTATCTACCAGCTCCTTCCCTATATTGCCCGACATAAAACTATACCCTTCCTGAAAGCTTAATGCACTAAAACCCATAAAAGCAAGATACTCTATCAGATCTGCAACTGCATACTCTTCCAGCACAACTTCGTATTCACCAGGAGAAAGCTCCTTTGCTTCTCTATTTTCTAAACAACGCTGTAAAGCTTCCCAGGCAACTGCTTGTGGATTTAGTTCTCGCACATCTCTAGAAATTCTATCTGCATAACCAGAGCTTTCTTCATCAAACATTATATTACTTAAAAAAGCAGTTGTAAATTTGCAATACGCTCTTACTCCTAATGTAGAAGCAATGGCAATCTCCTGATTTATAGTGGAAAAGGCTCCAGCAGCTTTTACTCCCGCTCTTTCTGCAATTCTTATAATTATTCCAATATCCCGAGCTTTATCTTCTGGTGAATACTCCGCAGTTGCTTCTACAAATATCTCCAGTGGCTTATATGGGGCAGGCGGTGGAAGGGAATAGAACTCTACTTCCTGTGGCTGAACCTTTGATACAATATTAGCCTTTTCTACTGATTCTTTTATAGAACGTTCATCTAAAGAATTAGTCATATCACAACCCACTCTTCCCTCGTTAACTGCTCTAATAGAAAGAATGGTATTCTCCTCTATAACATTTTGATGAACTACAGAGTTTGTATATCTAGTAAGACTTTCTTGTTTACCGATATAAAGTGCTTCAGTCTGTAGAGAGTTAGAAAAATTTAATGCTTTCTCTAATAAACTTAATGCTTTTTCTTGTCCTAACAATGATTCTAAACCCTCCTTTACTTCCAGATACCAATTTTAACATTTTTAAAGCGTGCAGCCGAAGCTCCATGTGCTACTCTCATACTTTGAGATGGTTCTCCTTTTCCACAATTAACCAATCCCCATATCTTCCAGTTATCTCGATTGGCTATAGCATCACAGGAGTTCCAAAATTGTGGGGTAATTCCAGTATATGTAGGATTTTTATAAAGTTCCCCCAATGAGCCATCTTTTATTTCGTAGGCTACTTCAGTGCCAAACTGAAAGTTAAGCCTTAAATCATCTATACTCCAACTGCGGTTTGTTTCCATATATATACCTTCTTTTGTATCTTCAATCATTTCATCCAGAGTCCAGTCTCCAGGCTCTAAATTAATATTTGTCATTCTTATAAGGGGTAACCTATTCCATCCATCTGCTCTCATACAACCATTACTTCTCTCACCAATTATAGGAGCAGTCTCTCGAGAAGTTTGATACCCTACAAATTTGCCTTCTTTAACAAGGAAACTTCTCTGCGCAGGCACTCCCTCATCATCATAGCCAAAACTCCCTAAACCTCCCACAAGCGTTGCATCTGCAGTAATCGTTACCTGCGGTGAACCATAATAAAAATTGTTGAGTTTGTCAAGTGTAAGGAAACTTGTGCCTGCATAACTTACTTCTGTTCCTAAAACTCTATCCAGTTCCGTAGGATGTCCACAGGATTCGTGAATCTGTAAAGCTAGTTGGTCTCCTGCAAGAATTAAATCAGTCTCTAACTGTGGACACTGTTTTGCAGAAAGTAAGGCAACAGCTTCCGAAGCTACACGCGGTGCTTCTTCGGGCAGATTCATCTTTCTTATAAACTCAAATCCTTCTGCAGCATAATCTCCTTCAAAACTATTAGGATAAGAGCGCACCTGCACATCTTCTCCTTTTACAGCTTTAGCTCTAATACCACCGCCGCTGTGCACTATCTCCTGTTCAATCCAAGCTCCTTCAGTACTTGCAAATATCTTGCGTTCCTTATAAAAATTTAGTGAACCCTGTGTTACTTTTACTCCTTCTACCTCTCTCATTCTAGCATCTGCTGTTAAGAGAAGTTCAAGTTTATCTTCAACAGGCACTTTAAAGGGGTCTTCCTTTACAGGTGTCTTGTAATAACCATTAGTTACAGGAGGTGTATCATCCAGCACAACATCTTTATATTTTAATTGTGCACTTGCTTTAGCTACACTAACTGCTTGACGCATTACTTTACTTAGCTTTTCTTTAAAATCCTTTCCTTCCCCTGTTAAAGAGGCACTTGCAAATCCCCAAGCTCCATTATAAAGCAAGCGGATTCCAAATCCCTTCTCCCTGCTACTTGAAATAGTAGCTACATTCCCCTTCCTAACCTGTATATATTCCACCTCCTGTTCTACTAACCTTACATCTCCATAAGTGGCACCTAAATCTAAGGCCTCATTGAGTACATCATTAATATCATCCTTCATAGAAGCAAACCCTCCTAAAAAATAAAGTTAAAAATTATCTTCTATTCCCTTTAATAAAATCCTCTTGATAATTAAATTATTATTAACCTAGAAATATTTCACAGGCCGCGCAAGTGGCACAGAGGGAGATGAAACATTTATCTAATCATTTAAAACAAACTCTACAGCCACCTCTAAATGAGGGGTTTGTGGGAAAAAATCATATCCTTGAACAAAGCTAACTTTATAACCCGCTTCCAGTAAGAAACTCATATCCCGCGCCAGTGTAGCTGGATTACAGGAGATATAAATCACCTTCTGGGGACGATTTCTACTGATAGTAGAGAGAACCTCCTGCCTACATCCACCTCTTGGAGGGTCAAGCAGAATACCATCTATAATGGCATTTTTAAAAACCTTTGGTAATACTTCTTCTACCTTACCCTGGATAAATTCAAGATTATTTATATTATTAACAAAAGCAGAAGCTTTTGCTAATTTTATTGCATTGCCATTCTCTTCAATTGCAATAACCTTTGCACTTCTTTTTGCAATAAGTAAAGAAAAAGTTCCTACACCACAATAAGCATCTATCCAGAAAGAGCCACCTTTAAATTCCTGTGCAATATCTCTCCAAAGTAACTTAACTACCGCTAAATTTACCTGGAAAAAGCTATCTCCACCTATATAAAGCTTAAGCTCCTCAAGCTCTTCATTTATTGTCTCTTTACCCCAGAGTAACTTTGACTTACTACCCAGTACTACATTACTCTCACCTTCTGAAAAGTTCATTATTACACCTTTAAGTTGTGGAACCATTTTTGAAAGTTTAATAAACCATAAATTTTCTAGATTAATTTCCTTTTTTACTACTAATACTGCTAAAGCCTCTGAAAGAGAAAAGTTGGTTTTAGTAATTAAAAATTTAAGATTATCCTGAAAACCTGTTTGAGGAAATACTTTTTCTATATTATAAAAAGCAGATAAAAGAAAATTATTTAAAGTGTTTTGAAGCATACATTTTGTTATAGGAGTTAAGAAGTGGCTATGAGGTTGGAAAAATCCAATTTTTATCTTACCCTTTTTAAACTCTATATTATATTGAGCTTTATTCCTGTAAAACCATTTATAGGGAGAAGCAACTACTTTTAAAGACAGCGGAGTAGTAAAGTGAGCTATTTTATTTAGCAAACTTATTAATCTTTGCTTCTTAAATTCAAGCTGACTTTCATATTTTATGTGTTGCAAGCTACATCCCCCACATATCCCAAACCATTTGCAAGGTGGAGGCGCACCTCTAGCGGAAGAAGGTTTAATTATATTTTCTATACGAGCAGTAAAATAATTTTTTTTCTGTTGAACCACTCTTACTTCCAGTAAATCACCCGGAACTCCTTGTGGGACAAAACAAACCTTACCCTGCCATCTTGCTACACCTTCTCCTTTTGAATTAATGTCTGTTATTTCTATTGTAGGGTTCAAAGTTTTATTTATCTCCTCCTAAAGGGCTTTCAAGGAAAAACTGCTGGAAAAAGTAAAATAAAATAACCACTGGCAATATTGTTAAAACTAATGCGGCTGCTATAACTCTAAAATTAGAAGCAAATGTCCCTTGAAGATAAGATAAAGCTACAGATAATGGAAATTTTTCTGGTGTCTGAAGAACAATCAGTGGCCAGAGAAAAGAATTCCAAAAACTTATAAATCCATATACTGCAAGCGTTGCCAGTGCTGGCTTAGTAAGTGGAAGCATTACCTTCCACCACAACTGCCATTCGTTACATCCGTCAACCCTTGCAATATCTTCAAACTCTCTCGGTATCAATATATAAGCCTGCCGCATAATAAAAATACCAAATACTGTAATTCCACTGGGTAGTATAACTCCTATAAAAGTATCTAATAAACGGAGTTTATAACAGGTTATAAAATTTACAATAAAATTAGCTTCTCCTGGCAAAACTAATATTGAAGCTAGAAGAACAAGTATAATTTTTTTCCCGGGGAATTCCATACGAGCAAGTGGGTAACCTGCTAGTGCAGAGAGTATTACCTGCCATACTGCCCCGCCAATTGCAAGTATTAGAGTATTTATAAAATACTGCCATACTGGGAAAAGAGTTGTTACATTTAAAAAATTCTTAAAACCAAGCTCCTCTAAAGTGTTTATTGGAGGGAAGGCAAATACACTACCCTTTACTTTTAAACTAATAATTAAAAGCCATAAAAAAGGTCCTAAAGTTAGTAACGACAGTAAAAAAAGAAAAAAATAATTAACGGCTCGTTTAATTATAATATTTCCAGCCCCCTTCACG
>Ga0123519_10002255_pt1 | contig 32735 bp, 36 predicted proteins | sample YelNatPaOPRAMG02_FD_87396 | JGI IMG/M metagenome (GOLD analysis project Ga0123519, IMG submission 87396) | Hot spring microbial communities from Yellowstone National Park - Yellowstone National Park OP-RAMG-02 (version 2) | ecosystem: Environmental > Aquatic > Thermal springs > Hot (42-90C) ... | reverse complement strand
GGCGACCACCGAGAAGGGTTCAGGCTGCATTGATGATGATTGATTCTTTTGAACCAGAAGGTGTTACAAAACTCGCTGTTGATTCAATATTTATGATGCCGCATCTTGGTGTTTTATCAACAGTTCATGAAAGGTCTGCAACAGAAGTTTTTGATAAGGATTGTCTAATAAGGCTTGGAACCTGTATAGCACCTTCGGGAACGATAAGAAAAGAGGGTGAAAAGATTCTCACAGTAAAATTTGAAGAGAATACAATAGAATTAAAAGCGGGAGAGATGAAACTCATTCCGCTTGAACTTGGGAAAAGAGTAAAAGCAGAGATAATTCCATCAAAGGGGTTTGATGTTGGAGAAGGTAGTGGTAAAACGATAACTGCAGAAATTGAAGGTGGTGTTGTAGGTCTTATTCTCGATGGAAGAGGAAGACCTTTAAAACTTCCAGAGGATAAAAAGAAAAGAATAGAGAAATTGAACGAGTGGTTCTCTGAATTAAAAGTTTATCCAAAATAACAGGAGGAAAGATGGCTCATGCATATACACCAGGACTAAAGATTGCCAGGAAGACAATTGTAAGAAAGGAGAGAAAATTACCTTTAAAAGGAAATGTCCTTGTAAAAATAAATCAGAAAGTAAAAGCAGAGGATATAGTAGCAAAAACAGAACTACCAGGTGATGTTGAGACAATAAATCTTGCAGGGAAACTTGGTGTTATGCCAGATGAACTAAAAAACTATCTCAAAAAGAAAGTGGGTGACCCTGTTGAAAAAGATGAAGTGATTGCAGAAACAAAAGGGATTTTTGGTAAATTCAAGACACAATTTAAATCACCTGTTAAAGGACATATTGAGACAATTTCAGAAATAACAGGACAAATGATAATTAGAGAACCACCTATCCCTGTCCAGATAGACGCATATATTGATGGAACAGTGAAGGAAATCATAGAGAATGAGGGTGTGGTTGTTGAGACAATCGCTACATTTGTTCAGGGAATTTTCGGGATTGGTGGAGAAACAAAAGGGATAATAAAAAGGATTGTGGATAAACCATCCGACGAAGTTACCCCGGACCTTATTGATAGTTCTTTGAAAGGTAAAATATGTATTGGTGGTTCAATTATCACAAAAGACGCATTATTAAAGGCAGTTGAGGTTGGTGCGAAAGCAATTGTGGTTGGTGGTATAAACGACTATGACCTGAAAAGTTTCCTTGGATATGATATTGGTGTTGCAATAACGGGCTTTGAGAACAAGGGGATAACACTTATTGTTACAGAAGGTTTTGGTAAGATGGAAATGTCAAGGAAGGCTTTTGATATACTATGCTCCTGTGAAGGTTCAAAGGCATCCTGCAATGGTGCGACACAGATAAGGGCAGGTGTTATGAGACCAGAGGTTGTAATACCATTAGATGAAAGTGAAGCGAAAGAGTTAATTATAAAAGAGACAAAAGGTCTTGAGATTGGTGATTATGTAAGGATTATAAGAGCACCATATTTCGGTCTTATTGGGAAAGTCGTAGAACTTCCACCTGAATTAACAAAGATAGAGACTGAAGCAAAGGTAAGGATACTTAAGGTTCAACTTGAGAATGGTGATATAATAACACTCCCAAGGGCTAATGTTGAGATAATAGAAGAATGAGGAGGTTCAATGGAATTTCTTCTTCTCGCTGGAATAATATTAATACTTGAAATATTAAAAAATATAGAACCTGTAAGGGATGCAATATCAACACTTAATGCATTAAAGATACCTATCGGTTTTGTTGTCCTTCTGCGAGGTATATCATTTTTATTCTATTCAAAATTACTCTTTCAGGGAATTATGGGAATAATCGCAGGTGCGATATTAACTATTGAAGTTTTTATTCTTTTTATAAAAGATATAGAGGTGAGGAATAGAGTAAGAGATTCAATGCTTGGATTATCTATTCCTGTTGGATTTATTACTCTTATCGCTGGTTTTATCGGTTTATTCTTGAGATAAAACCTGCGATTGAAATTGCTATTAATATTACTAATGTTTTCTTTACACCATAAACAGGTATGAGAATAATTGATGTAAAAAACGAGCCTATTGAAGCACCAATAAGGTCATAAAAATAAACTTTTGCCGCCTCTTTTTTACCTTCACCTGTAATAAAAGTTGAACAACCATAAGTTAAACCAACAGAGAATCCAGCAAATAAATTAAGTAAAGATGCTGAAAAAAGATTAATTGATCTCAAAGGTAAAAGAAGATAAACAAAAATAAAAAAGAAAAAGATGTAAACTAAAATGAGATAATATCTTCTGGGAAACTTTTCAAAAAAAGCACCACCCATTCCTACACCAAACATAAAAAAACCTATTATTGCACCAACATATTGATAAAGTGTTCCATTATAAGACTGGAAAAGAAAAAGGACGATTATCTCAGAGGTTATACCAAGAAATCCTACAATTGAGACATTGTATAAAACATTTCTCTTTATGAAAGGGAGAATGAAGAAAAAAATAATTAAATAATAAGGGATTTTATCAAATATTTTAAGAATATTTAAAAGAAAATCTTTGAACTTAAAACTATTATATTTAAGAAATAGATAAAATATATAAGGTTCTTTGATTGTTGAAACTTTAAAATTTCCCTTCATTCTTTCATAAAAAAACTGAGACCTTTCAATGATATATCTTAAAAATCCCTCATTTAAATAGTTTAATTTTAACTTTTCAAGTTTTTCAATCATAATCTTCTCATCTATTTTTATCTCCTTATCACTGAAGATGAATATACCTGATTCAAGTGGGAATACAAAGGAATATTTGAAAACACTATTTCCTGTTTCCAATAATGTTCCATCCAAATCTTTTGTGAATGTATCAATGTAAACATCAGAGGATGGAATTTTGAGGATAATAAATCCGTCATCTTTTAAATAAATTTTCATTCTTTTCAGAAATTCAACTGAAAAAAATCTTGAACTCGTTATATTATCAGGTAAACCTGCATTAACAATGATGAAATCATACTTATCTTCAATCTTAGCCTTGAATGGATCTGTGAAAATCCAATTTATATTATCAGGGTATAGAATTTTAATCTCTTTATTCTGTTCTATAATTGTTAGTTTGCCTTCTTTGAGAAGTTCTAAACATTCTGATGGTGAAGGAATACCAATGGACAGGATTTCATTTTCAAAGGAATCTTTTAAAAGAAATGGGAGATGCTGCATTTCATCATAAAATCCTACGGGATATGAAAAAGAGAGTTTACCATCAATATAAACGGATTTAATATTTTCTTTTTCCCTTACAATAAACCTGTTGTATCTTGTATCTATTAAATTATTAAACTTGTAACCTGCAAAATCACGCTGGAGGCTTTTTTTTATAATAAAAGGGATTGGGAATGAGTAAAGAAGAATTAAAATTATAAGGTATATCTTCTTCTTTTCTTTTAATATAAAAATCAAAAAAATTGTGATATAAACAAAATAATACCTTAATTGAAAATTGAGAAATCTTATGATAATTAACGAGAAGAAAATGCCGCCAAAAAGGTCACCTAATGCCTCTAAAATATATGGTCTTATATAACCTTTCAGGTCATCTTCCTTCCATTCCATTAATCCCCTTCCAAAAATACACCCTATAATGAAAAAAAGAGGTGAGAATATAAGATAGAAAATTATCATCGTTTCTCTTATCCTGAAAATCTCACCCGGTAATTTGTGAAACAGTTGATAAAGGTTATAGGAAAGAAAAATATAGAAAGGGAAGATGATTGCGAATAACATTAAATAAAATATGAAAGAACCTTTTTTCCCTGAGAAGAAAACTCCTAAACCTGAAAACAATAACCACGAAGAGAGAAACAAACAGGTTGTTATTTCATTGCTTGAGACCGAATAATAAATCTCCCTTATCAAAAGGGATTGTGTTAGAATACTCAAAAAACCAACAAAAAAAATAAACATCAGATTTCCATAGACTCAATGATACTCTTCATTTTATCATCGGGTAATGGAAGATTATTTAAAGAGACCTTCATCATTATAACATCATAATCATCTTTTATAACCCTTGAAAAAGTGAGTTCAAAATCTTTAAATAGTTCAATTATTTTGTTATATTTTAATTCTTTGTTTTCGTATGCAATCCCGATATAAGTCCCTGTATCAAGATTCTTATAAATAGCGGTATTCCTTTCGCTCCTTGCCTTAACAAGTGCTTCATAACCTAAAATTATCAATGTTTCTATTCCTTCATCTGTTTCAGAAACCCTGAAAAAATCTTCTATAGAATAATAGAATTCCTTAACCAGATCCCTTGGAATATTCTTAATCCTTTCAAGAATCCTTTCAAGTTTCTGGACATCCATTTTTCTTAAACCTTCATCAAAATCCCTGAAATTTGGTAAGTACTTTTTAAATATCTCCTTAAGACCATCATATACCTCACTTATATAATAGAAACTTGGTGTTTCAACCCTTAAATCTATAATATGAACAGACGCTTCACCAAATAATTTTTTGGGATGAATTCCCTGTAAAAAGAAAAATTTAGATTTCACAATATCGTCTAAAATTTTTGATATATCAAAGTTCCTTTCAAGGACAAAAATAATCTTAAAATCAACATAAAATTCTGTTGATTCAAGTGAACTAATGTAAATTTGTGGAATCTTTGTCTTCTGAAACTCATTCACAAGGAAAGGTATAATCGCCCTTATATAATGTTCAAAACCTCCAATAAAATCAATCCTTTCTGCTTTTTCAATCTTTTTCTTTTTCCATAATGATGTTAAGGTTGAAATTATCCTTTGGAATTTTGTTTCTTCAACTGGTTTATCCTCAATGTCTGTGATTTCAAGCCTTGCAACATAAACACCATCACTTGTTGTGAATTCTTTATTAAATTTTACCTTGAACTCTCCTATTGAATAAGAAAGAGCATCAAGGATCTCTTTTAAATTTAAATCCCTTTCAAAAGCACCTATTGTAATACCTGTTAATTCCTCATAAAAAGTCTTCATATTCTTTATCCATATCTGAATTTCCCCTTTTGAATCCCTTACATTCTTTATCAACCTTGCATTATTTATAATTTGTTCCGCAAGGTCTTCAACAGTTCTCTGTTCAATGTATGCCCTTGACCTTGATGCAAAAAATTTGAAAACCTCACCTTCAGGACTTAAAAGTTCATTCAGTAAATCTCTCTCTGCCTTTTTCTCAATAAGGTCAACCACCTTTGAATAAATTTCAAGCCTTTTTGTCTCCTGTGAAAGCAGCATCTTTTTTGCAACACTCCCTATTGAAATGAACCTTATATTCTCTATTATTTCCTGTCTTTCCTCTAAAAACTTCTTTAACTCTTCATTATCCTCAATCTTTATAACTATTATTATAACACCAAGTTTTTTATCACCATATTCTATTATAAATCCCTTTTCATAAAATATATTCCATCCTTTTTCATGGAAAGCACCTGTTATTGCATCAGATAAACCTGGCCAGTCAGCAGCAATAACACCTATATCAACTGCTAAAGGGAATTGAACATTCTCTGGTATTTCAGAAGAATAAGTTTGAATTCCGCCGTTATTGAGCCACATTTTAAAAAGATTTTCTATTACATATCTCTCCCTTTCTTCAGGATAAAATTCTTTTATATTTTTTAAAATCTCATCCAAATTCATAAAAAAAGGGGTGGAAGTCCACCCCTTAACCTTCCTCCTCCAATGTTATTGCCTCAGTTGGACAAGAATCTGCTGCTTCTTCACAATCACAAAGGTCACAACCATTTGGGTTAATAACATGTGCCTTCCCATCGTCGCCCATCTCAAAAACATCCGGGCATATTGCAGTGCAAACAGCATCACCGATGCACTTATCAGGGTCAATCTTTGGTATAACCATCTATCCTCCTTTTTTGTTATTTATAATGTTTTTAAGTTTTCTGTCAAGTTCATTTTTCAAAAACTTTTTTTATCTTCTCAAATGCCCAGTCTATCTCATCCTCTTTTATCACAAGTGGGGGTGCAAATCTTAATACAAAATCGTGTGTCTCTTTGCAAAGCAACCCCTCTTCTTTCAGTTCCTCTGCAAACTTTCTCGCTGGTTCTTTCAATTCCATCCCTATAAGTAGTCCTCTTCCTCTCACCTCTTTTATGACAGGGTTTTTTAATGTTCTCAGTTTTTTCATAAAATATTCGCCAAGTCTTGCTGCCCTCTCAGGGAGTTTGTATTTTTCAATAACCTCTATCGCTTTAAGTGCTATTGCACAAGCAAATGGATTCCCTCCAAATGTTGAACCATGGTCACCTGGTTTAAAAACACCAAGTATATCATTTGAACTGCATACAACAGATATGGGGACAATTCCACCACCAAGTGCCTTACCAAGGATTATCATATCTGGTTTCGCATCTTCCCATTGCCAAGCAAACATCTTTCCTGTTCTTCCAAGCCCTGTCTGTATCTCGTCAAGTATGAAAAGAATATTATTCTTCTTGCAGATTTCCTTCACTTTCTTCAGATAACCTTTCTCAGGAATAATTATACCACCTTCACCCTGTATAGGCTCCATAAGGACACCAATAGTATTCTCATTTATTGCTTCTTTTAATGCGTTAATATCATTATAAGGTATAAGTTTGAAACCTTCCGTGAATGGGCCAAATCCATCTTTGTATTGTTTTTCTGAGGAGAAAGAAACTATTGTTATAGTTCTTCCGTGAAAGTTGTTCTCAAAAACTATGATCTCACCATTGTATTTTTGTATGCCCTTTTTCGTATAAGCCCATTTTCTTGCAGCCTTAATAGCAGTTTCAACAGCCTCTGCTCCAGTATTCATTGGAAGAGCCATCTCCATCCCTGTAACTTCGCATATCTTCTTCAGAAAAAGTGGAAGTTTATCGTTATGGAATGCCCTTGATGTGAGAGTCAATTTACCAACCTGTTCTTTCGCAACATTAACAATATCAGGATGACAATGTCCTTGATTTAGTGCGGAGTATGCACTGAGCATATCCATATACTTTTTTCCATCAACATCCCAAACCCAAACACCTTCACCCTTCTCAATAACAACAGGTAGAGGGTGATAGTTATGAGCACCATACTTATCGTTCATTTTAAGAAGTTCTTCACTTGTGAATTTTCCCATAATTCCTCCTTTATAATTTAATCATTTTTTCAATAGCATTATAAGCCCTATCAATAATCCATTTTTCTAATTCAATCCTGTATTGTAGTTTTTCAATTGCCTGGAAAAGTGAGTTTAAGTTTATCTTTTTCATATTATAACAGATTGCCTTTCTCACTGGATAAAAATTTTTTTCAGGATTCTCTTTTTTTAATCTGTGGACAATACCTTCTTCAGTTCCTATTATAAATTCTTTATTATTCAGTTCCTTAGAGAGTTTTATAATACCACTTGTGCTTGCAACATAATCTGCTATATCAATAACATCTGGTGTGCATTCAGGATGGACGATTACTAATGCTTCAGGATGTTCATCTTTTAATGTTTTTATATCTTCAAGTGTTATAAGGTGGTTGTGTGTTGGACAAAATCCATCCCATATTATCATCTCTTTATCTGTGAATCTTTTTACATAAGAACCAAGATTCCTATCAGGTATGAATATAACCCTTTCAGTTTTTACACTATTAACAACCTTTACTGCATTTGATGAAGTGCAGCAGATATCAACCTCAGCCTTCACATCAGCATTAGTATTTACATAGGCAACTATTGTTGCATCAGGATATTTCTTTCTCAATTCTCTCACATCATCAGCAGTTATCATATCTGCCATTGGGCAGCCTGCATCAATTTCAGGGAGTAAAACAATCTTTTCAGGTGATAATATCTTTGCTGTCTCAGCCATAAATTTAACACCACAGAAGATTATAACATCTGCATCTGTCTCTTTTGCCTTCCTTGACAATTCAAGTGAATCACCAACAAAATCTGCAATATCCTGAATTTCTGGTAATTGGTAGTTATGTGCAATTATAACACCATTTATTTCATTCTTTCTTTTTATTATCTTTTCTTCAATTTTCATAGAAACAATATAAATAAGAAATTTTAAAAGTCAAATAAAATTATATTTTAAATCCCTTATTCTCTATTTCTTAAAGGTGTAGAGTGGGCAAATATAACATTTAAAGTGGTTTTAAATAGCCATTCTTGGCAAAGTTTCATCATCTATTAACTCTTTTAAGACCGCCACATCTTCATCTTCACTTAATTTTAACGAATCCTCATCAAAAAATACAGAAGCACCTCTCCGAAATGTCCCAATCCCAAGCGAAGCACGCTCTATTTGTGATGTATCTAATTTCTCTAACTCCTCGGCTTCTAATTCAAAACGGAGAGTTTTAGTCTTCTTCCTTTTTATCACCCCAAAAGCCTGCAAGGTTTTTCTGTAATTTTCCTCACTCACTATATTTTCTTTCCATCCAATCTTAGTAAGAGAGTTTTTAATGATTTCTTCTATCTTATCTTTAGGAAATTTTTTAGCATAATCAGTCCCTTCTTCAGTATCAAACACTTTTAGCCTATTCCAGACCTCGTTAGATACCCATTCAACGGGGAACATCTTGTAAGTAATGAATGTTTCTTTTTCTTCCCTAACCCCTGTCAAGACATGTTCATAAACAGTTTCTTTTTCAACCCCTTTTAACTGAAAAATTCTCTCCCCTATATTTGGAGATATCAAATTTTGCTGGGTCTATATTCTCTGAGACTTTTAAAACTAAATCGCTTGCTTTTATGGTGAATATTTCAGGCATTGCTTTTTTCCTCTTTATTTTTTGCCCAATTATTGCCCATTTTTTGCCCAATTTGCCCAATTATTGCCCTTTTGATAATATAGAATTTGCCTTTGCCCCTTGTTCCAATCTTTTCAAATATATTCTTTTGAACAAGGGCATCCAAATCATTAGTAGCAGTTCGTTTTGACACTCTTTAAAGATTTTGATATTCCTTATTAGTAATTTTCCCTTTGGTCTTTGCATATAAAACTGCCTTAATCTGCCTTTCATTCAATCCAAGTTTTTCAAGATATTTTTCAGTGAAAATGTCTTTTCTAAATCTCACGAATATACTTGTTCCGCTTATCCCAATCTCTGCTTCTGGCAATTCCCATTCTTTGCACCAGTTTATTATCTTGTTTGTTCCAGACCCTACTTCTTCGACTTGAGAAAACAAATCACCCTCTATATCTTTGAAATCAAGCATATCAGCAGTTATATCTGTTCCTTTAAACCTTATACATTTAACTCCAGACTGAATAAAAATATCCTGCGGTCTCCTTGTAAAAAGCAAAACTGCCGCATTTTGAGTTTATCATCTTTAATCAATTTAAGTTTTTTCAATATTTCTCTCTCTGGTAAAGAGGTCTCAATATCAATCTTTCTTGCCTCTTTTGCCTTTTTAAGAAATATTTTTATTTTCTCAGTATCAATCTCTGATATATCTATCTCGTCACAAATCTGTCCGTCAAAATAAATTTCCTTTTTGTGAATCTCTAAAATTTTCTTTTTGAATTCGTCATTACTCATTCTAACACTATTTTTGCCTATTCTTTTAAAAGGCTTGCCAAAAGCAAGCACAACATCAGAAGGATACATCTCAACTTTTATTGAAATAATCTTCTTATCTTTTATATAATTAACTGCTATTTCAGGATACACTTTTGGTTCGGTGTTGGTTATAATTTTATTGGTAAGGTCTTCAATAGTTCCCTTTCCCAAAGGATTACCGCACACATTCCCATTCTTATCCACTCCGACCAAAATTACTCCGCCTTTAGTATTTGCAAAAGCCGAAATTGACTCAACAATCTCCTTCCATTCACCTGTGGATTTTTTAAATTCTATGGTTTCAGATTAACCGGATTTGAGGAGTCATTAATATTCATTTGTTACCTTCAATTTTAAAATAAAACTATTCTTAAATAGACTATCAAAACGGAAGGTCATCATCATTTTATCGGTGAGGTTTTCGGCGGGTTTACACCTCTTGAACCATCAGGATTTTTCAATTTGCCATCTTCTTTCATCTTCAAAAGAGTTTTCAGAATTTGCAGGTTATCACCAAAAATCAACATATTGTGCCACTGGTCATCTTTCGCATCTCCAAATACTTTTACCTTTATATAACCTGATAAATAATCTCATTTCTCACTTCCCTTTGCGATATTGATGGAATACATAATCCATATTTTTATTTTATTCCTCTTTTATAAAAAGTCAATAAGAAGATGGGAAGATTATTTTTTCTTCTTCTTTATCTTGAATTTTTCTTTATAAATATGATGCCTTTCCCAGGGTTTATCATCATCAGATTCAATTATTATATATTTTTCTAATTTAAAAGGAGGGGTATTAACAAAAATCCATTGGTTATTTTTAAAAACAATATAAACCTTTGTGCTTGGATTATAATAAATTTCATATTCAGGATAATACCAGAATATATGCTTTTTCTTATAGCCATAAGCCTTTCCATAAGGAGGTCTTATTATCACACAGGATGTAAAAATTATAAAAATGAATATAATTTTCTTCATATTAAAATTATATTAAAATTTTTTCCGATGTCAAATATTTTTTTATATAATCTCTGCGTTCTTCTCACCATCAATCATCTTTAATCTCACAACGTCATCCTTGAACAAATCATTAACACTCTTTACAACATGCCCATCTTTAAAAACTATACTATACCCTTTTCTCAATGTTTTCTCTGGTGATGTTGAATATAATCTGTTCTCTAATGATTTGAAAAACTCCGATTTCACAGTGAAGATTTTAAACATCTCCCTTTTTAGATTCTTCTCAAGAAAATAAATATGGTTCTTCTTCTCTTCTATCCTTGGCTTTAAGAATTTTATCCCTGAAATCTTATGCATTGCAATACTCAATTTTGTCAGGATTGCCCTCTTCATAATCCCATAAAATCTGTCTATCTCAAAGTATCTTTCCTCTATTATTGAAAAAGGGTATCTGAATACCTTTGACCTTGAAAGCATAAGTAATTTCTCTTCAAGATACAATTTCTTCCTTCTTAAAGAATTCACCATTATTCTTTCAAAATTATTTAATTGACCAATAATTTCTATTGATGAAGGAACAACAATATTCCCAGCATCTGTTGGTGTTATTGCCCTCACATCTGCAACGAAATCTGATATGGTAAAATCTTCCGCATGCCCAACTGCTGAAATAACAGGTATCTTTGAATCGTATATTGCCCTTGCAACAACCTCTTCATTGAATGCCCAGAGGTCTTCAAGAGAACCTCCACCCCTTCCAATTATTATCACATCAACATTCCCAAACTCATTAAAATCCCTTATCCCCTGTGCTATATCTTCTGCTGCCTTTTCACCCTGAACAAGTGAAGGTCTAACAAATATTCTAACAGGTGGGAATCTCCCTCTTATCGTTCTTATCATATCTTTTATTGCCTCACCCTCAAGTGATGTTACTATACCTATTCTCTCTGGAAATTTCGGTATTTTCTTCTTATGTTCAAGAGAAAAAAGCCCTTCCTTTGATAGTTTTTCCTTCAGCATCTCAAATTTCATTGCGAGTTCACCGAAACCTGCAGGATAAACATCCTCAACTATTATATTTGTGTTCCCGCCTTTCCCATAAAATTCAAGATGACCATAAATCCTGTATTTTTTGAAATTTTCAGGTTTAACTTTCACAATACTCAATCTTGAATAAAAAAGAACACAATTTATCTGGTTATGTTCATCTTTCAGTGTAAAATATATGTGTCCTGAAGGATAGATTTTTAGATTTGAGACTTCACCTAAAACCCAGAAATCCTCTATCTCAAGAAATTTACCATTTATAATATCAACAAGTTCAGAAACAGTTAATTCTCTCATAGATTATGAAGGTTTTTAAATATAAGTGCAGATGTTACCTTCCCAACACCATTTGGAACAGGTGTTATCGCTTCAACAGTATCAAAGACATCTTCATAATCAACATCACCAACAATCTTTCCTTCAAACTCGTTTATTCCGACATCTATCACAATTGAACCTTCTTTTAAAAAATCCTTTTTTACAAACTTTGGTTTCCCAATTGATACTATAATTATATCACCTTCCCTTGTAATTTCTTTGATATTCTCTGTCTGTGAATGGCATATTGTCACTGTTGCATCACCAAAAATCCCTTTCTGTAAAAGCAATAATGATAATGGTTTCCCGACAACCTCACTCCTCCCTATTATAACACACCTCTTTCCCCTTGTCTTTATGTTATAAAATTTTATTATCTCTATAACACTTCCTGCTGTTGGTGGAACGATTTTCGGATTAGAAAAAAGCAATCCTAAGTTTTCAGGGTGAATACCTTCCACATCTTTCTCAGGCCCTATTTCATCTATCACCCTCTCAATATCCATCCCTTTTGGAAAAGGTTTCAGAAGAAGTATCCCATTTACCATTGTTTTTATCTCGGAAATCTTATTTATAATTGAAGTATTATCTGCTTTCTCGCTCATCTGAACTTCAAGGACAGAATCACCTATTTTTTCAGCGGTTTTCTTTATCCCTTTCAGATAAGATTCTGCATCAGGAGAACTTCCAAATTTTATCACACCAAGAACCTTCATACCACCTAAATTTTTTAAAATTTCATCCCTCACAACATCACCTTTTAAAATCTTCTCCAATTTCTAACCTCCTTATATTTACTGCTTTTCCTGTATCAATATCAGCAGTAATCAAAACACCATTCATCCTTATATCATCCTTTGCTATCTTTAATCTCTCTTCATTCCCCTTGAATTTTCTTATCACTGTTTCCACATCCATACCTATAACAGAATCAAAAGGACCTGTCATTCCAGCATCAGTAATATATGCAGTTCCATTCTTCATTATTCTCTCATCAGCAGTCATAACATGTGTATGTGTCCCTATCACCGCTGTAACCTTCCCATCAAGATAATTTGCCATAGCAATCTTTTCAGCAGTTGCCTCTGCATGAAAATCTACAATTATTATCTTTGAATCCCTTACAACATTTAAAGCCTCATCAATGATTAAGAATGGATTCAACTTTTTAGGTTCTTCCGGCATAAAGATTACCCCTTCTATATTCAAAACTGCTAACTTTATTCCGTTTATTTCTGTTTCGAAGATACCCTTATTGAAATAGTTTACATAATTTAAAGGGATAATAACCCTTTTTTCTTTTAAAATCTCTTCTATTTCCTGCTTCCTATCAAATATGTGATTCCCTGATGTTATAACATCTATCCCGTATCTATAAATCTTGTTCGCAGATTTTTTTGTAATCCCAAATCCACCTGCTGCGTTCTCGCCATTAGCAATAACAAAATCTATCTGTAATTCATTTCTTAAAACAGGAAGAAACTTTGATAAGATCCATCTACCAGGTTTCCCGACTATATCACCAATAAAAAGAATATTAAAGTTATTTGGCGTAATCTACTGCCCTTTTTTCCCTTATAACAGTAACTTTTATCTGTCCTGGATACTTTAATTCCTTCTCGATCTTCCTTGCTATCTCTGTTGCAAGTTCTTCTGTATGGAGGTCATCAACTTTATCAGGTTCAACGATTATTCTTATCTCTCTACCAGCCTGCATTGCATAGACCTTACCAACACCATCATAAGCCTTTGCAATCTCTTCAAGTTTCTCAAGCCTCTTGATGTATGCTTCAAGTGTCTCTCTTCTCGCACCAGGTCTTGAACCTGAGATTGCATCCGCTGCCTGAACTATCGCTGCATAAGGAGAAGATGCTTCTTCTTCACCATGATGAGAAGCGATTGCATTCACAACAACGGGGTCTTCCCCATATTTCTGGCATATCTCTGCACCTATTATTGCGTGTGTTCCTTCGTATTCAGGAGGCAATGTCTTTCCAATATCGTGTAAGATACCTGCTTTTTTAGCAGTTAATATATTAAACCCAAGTTCACCTGCCATTATCCCTGCAAGGTATGCAACTTCTTTTGAATGCTGTAAAAGATTCTGTCCATAACTTGTCCTATACTTCATCTTCCCAATAAGTTTCACAATTTCTGGATTCATTTCAGGTATACCGAGCTCAATTATTGTATCCTCGCCAAGTTTCTTTATAATATTTTCCACCTCTTTCTCTGCCTTGGCAACAACCTCTTCTATCCTCGCAGGATGTATCCTTCCATCTAAAACAAGTTGTTCAAGCGCAATCTTTGCAATCTCCCTTTTTATCGGGTCAAATGATGAAAGTGTAACTGCTTCAGGTGTGTCATCTATTATCACCTCAACACCTGTAAGATTCTCAAATGTTCTTATATTCCTTCCTTCCCTACCAATTATCCTTCCTTTCATATCCTCATTTGGGAGAGGAACAACACTCACTGTGGATTCGTAGACAATATCGGTTGAGCATCTCTGTATAGCCTGTGTTATTATCTCCTTTGCCTCCTTTTCAGCCTCTTCCCTTGCCCTCTGTTTAATGTTCTTTGCTATCTGTGCTGCCTCAAGTTTTGCCTGAATCTCAATATTTGAAAGTAATATATTTTTTGCCTGCTCCCTCGTTAAACCTGCTATCTTCTCAAGTTTCTGATTTTCTTCTTCAAGAAGTTTTGTATACATTTCTTCTTTCGCCTTAATTGCCTGTTCCCTTGACTCTAAAGACCTTTCTTTCTTGTAAAGTTCCTGCTCCTTCTTTGAGAGTATTTCCTGTTTCTTATCAAGTGTCTGTTCTTTCTCCTGGAACCTTTTCTCCTGATACTCTATATTTCTGAACCTGTTCTTTCTCTCATTCTCAATATCTGATATCGCTTTCATTTTAAGGTTGTTTATTTCCTCTTGTGTGCTTCTTAAAAGTTCTTCTCTCTCCTTCTTTGCATTATTAAGGATCTCTGAAGCAGATAGTTTTGCTTGTTTTAATTTTTTCTGTATGAGATAATTTGAAAGGAAAAAACCTAATCCAAACATCACTATACCTGTTAATAAAATAAAAAGAATCATCATAATCTACCTCTCTTTCAATGAGTAGAACGGGAGATTATACCATACTTTCCAATTCTTTAATTTTCTTTGTGATAATAAAAATCTCTTCTGCAAGATTCAATGCTGCAATTGTTGCTACCGAAGAAAATGGAATATATGGATTTTTATTTTTTATCTCTTTCATTAAATTTTCAACAAACTGGACAACCATTATTGCTTCATCTTTTTTCATGGTTGTCTCTATGTTCATTTTATTTCCTAAAATTTCAACACTTATTATCTCTCCCATTCTACTCCCTCATTTTTTAATTTGTTTATAAGTTCATCAATTTTCTTTAATGCTTCTTCTTTTGCTTCCCTTTCTTTCTTTAACTCTTCCTTCAATCTCACATTCTCTTCCTTTATATCTTTTATTCTTTTCTTAACCCTTTCAATCACCTCAAAAAGATTTTCTTTCACATCTCCCTCAACCTTATATTAAAATCTTTCAATCTGTGAACAATCTTTTTCGTAATCTCATCAGCCTCTTCGGAATTCATCGTTCCATCATCCTTCCTGAAAATAATCCTGTAAGTCATACTCTTAAAACCTTCTGGAATATTCTTTCCTTTATAAATATCTATCAATTCCACCTTTTCTATAAATCTCCCTTCTTTTAATATTATATCAATAATATGAGAATTTTCAAGTCCATCTGGAACAAGCAATGATATGTCTCTTTTCAAGAAAGGGAATCTATTAATTTTTTTGAACTTCCTTCCTTTCTCTTGAAGGATTTTTAACAATTTTAACTCAATCCCGAATGCATCTTCTTCAATTATATTCTGATTTATAAGTCCGAGTGTCCCTATATTCTCTCCATTTATATAAATATCAAGACCCTGTTCCGTATGAAACAAAGGGTTTATTGTTTCTTTAAATTCGCATTCAAGATTGAGATTTTCAATTAAATTCTCAAATACACCTTTAACATCATAGAAATTGAATCTTCTTTCCTGTTCAAACCACCTCCTTTTCAAATTTCCTGATAGAAGAATACCGAGATGTAATTCCTGTTCAGGTAGAAATACATTCCCTATTTCAAATAGTGAAATTGTCTCATATCCTCTATTTAAGTTTGTTTTTGCGCAATTTAATAGGCCATAAAGGAGATTTGTCCTCATCACATTCTTCTCTGGCCACATAGGATTTTTTATGTAATGAAAATCTAAATCCCTTTTTTCAAAGTTCTTCTCCATAAAACTTAATGTTATCACCTCATTTAGACCAAGACCTTTCAATAAATATTTGAATTCTCTAACAAACTCAAACTCATCTTTTGCAACCCCTGAGAATATGAAAGAAAATCTCCTTTTTATGTTATCATACCCTGTCAAAACCCCTATCTCTTCAGCAATATCCTCTATTATCTCAACATCCCTTCTTGAACTGGGAACTATTATCTTTTCACCTTCTATTTTAAAACCAAGCAACTCAAGTTTCATCTTCATCTCTTCCTTAGAATAATCAGTTCCGAGTATCTTATTTATCTTTTTTTCATCAAATATAATGAACTTTTCCTTCCTCTCTTGTAAATACACATCAATAATCTTTGAGATAACCTTTCCTGAAGAAAAATCCTGAAGGAGTTTACCTGTTATTTTTAGAACATCAGGTATAATACCTATGTCTGCTGTTCTCTCAAATCTGTATGAAGCCTCTGTCTTTAGATTCAATTTTTTTGAGCCCCTCCTGATAAGAACCGGATTAAAAAATGCAGATTCAACAATCACCCTCTTTGTTTTTGTGTTAACACCTGAGTATTCTCCACCCATTATCCCTGCTATCGCTACAGGCTCACTTGAATTGCATATAAGAAGAATATCCTCAACATCCCTTTCAACACCATCAAGTGTCACAATCTTTTCATTCTTCCTTCCTCTTCTTATAACTATCTTATCTATTTTTTCTGCATCAAAAATATGGACAGGATGACCTGTAAGAAGCATAACATAATTTGATATATCAACAACATTATTTAATGACCTTATCCCTGATTTTTCTATCCTTTCTTTCATCCAATCAGGGGAATCCATCACTTTAATATTATCAATCACTATAGCACCATATCTTGGGCAATCATTTTTATCCTCAATTTCAATATTTAAATCTGCTTCATCATTGTAAATAATATCAGGGAATTCAAATTCTTTTCTTAAACCAAGATACGCACTTATTTCCCTAACAATACCTATCATTCCAAGAAGGTCAGGTCTATTTGGTGTTATCTCAAGGTCATAAACATAATCACCATCTTTTTTCTCAACAGATTCTACACCCATTCCAAGAGAAGGAAATATCTTTAAAAGTTCTTCAGGATTTAAATCCTTTTCAAGTATCTCTTTAAGCCATTCATAAGATACTTTCATTAAAATTGCTCCAGGAATTCAAGGTCATTCTCAAAGAATAATCTTATATCATCTATACCAAAATAAAGCATTGTCAGCCTGTCTATCCCAAGACCAAAAGCGAAGCCTGTCCATTCATTCAAACCCATATTATCAAGCACCTTCCTATGAACCATACCGCATCCACCAAGTTCAACCCATCCTGTATATTTACAGACACTACATCCAGAACCTTTGCAGAAAGGACAGGTAGCACTCATCTCCGCGGAAGGTTCTGTAAATGGGAAATATGATGGAATGAACCTCGCCTCTGTCTGAGGACCAAAGAACTCTCTCATAAATTTTTCAAGTGTCCCAAAGAGGTCTCCAAGTGTTACATCTCTGTCAACATATAATCCTTCTACCTGATGGAAAACTGGGGAGTGTGAGGCATCAAAAGCGTCAACCCTAAAAGCCCTTCCAGGAGAAATAATCCTTATAGGTGGCTTCACCCTTTCCATAGTTCTTATCTGAACAGGTGATGTATGTGTTCTTAAGAGTCTACCATCTTCAAGATAGAATGTATCCTGAAGGTCCCTTGCAGGATGTTCAAGTGGTGTATTCAAAGCAGTAAAATTGTAATAATCTGTCTCAATCTCATATCCATATACAGGTGAAAAACCCATACCTAAGAATATCTTCACAATCTTATTCTCAATAATAGAAAGTGGATGTATACTACCTTTCTTCCTTTTTATACCAGGAATTGTCTTATCTATCTTTTCTATCTTCTTCACAGAAATAATACCCTTTAATTCTTCTATCCTTCTTGTTATTTCTTCCTTAACATCGTTCACCTTTTTACCAAATATGGGTTTTTGTTCAGGTGGAATTATCTTCAGTTGATTAAATAATGACTGGATAATACCTTTTTTTCCTAAATATTTAATCCTTACTTTCTCAAGGGAATCAAGGTCATTTATCCCTTTTATATCTTCAATGAAAGAACTGAGGACCTCTTCGGGTTCCATTTATGCTGTTTTTGCTATCTCAACTATCTTTTTGAATACCTCAGGCTCTCTCACTGCAAGGTCTGAAAGTATCTTTCTATCTAACTTTATATTTGCCTTCTCAATTCCATTTATAAATTTGCTATAGGATATCCCATTATCTTTACAAGCAATCCCAATCCTTGTTATCCATAGTCTTCTAAAATCTCTTTTTTTCTGTCTTCTATCTCTATAAGCATATACAAGTGCTTTCATCACTGCTTCCCTTGCAATCCTATAGCAGTTTTTCCTTTTTCCAAAATAACCTTTAGCGAGTTTTAACCATTTTTTCCTTCTTCTTCTTGTATAAGAACCTGGTGTTGCTCTCATTTCCTTCCTCCTATGTTAAAATAAGTCTTTTTATTCTTTTTTTATCCGCTTTACTCACAATATCACTTTTAACAAGGTTCCTTTTTCTCTTTGAAGACTTATTACTCAGTTTGTGTCTATGGAAAGCCTTAAATCTTTTAATCTTTCCACCACCAGTGATTTTAAATCTTTTTTTCACACTTCCTTTTGATCTTAACTTTGGCATATTATTCTCCTTTCTTCTTTTTTGGGACAATCGTGAAAGTATAAGATTTTTCCGTTTTTTTTATCTCGCCTGATAATTCTGCTATCTCTTTTGTATCTTCTATTATCCTTTCCATAAGACTATCCGCAAGTTCTGGATGAAGTCTAACCCTTCCTTTAAGGTTTATGTTAATCTTCACACACTGATTATCTTTAAGAAATTCTACTATTTTCTTCATCTTCGTATTGTAATCGTTTACATCTATCCTTGGATAAAACTGCATTTCTTTTATCCCCTGAGCCTGTTTCTTCTTCGCAAGTTTCTCCTTTTTCTTCTCCTCAAATAAAAATTTGTGATAATCCATTATCTTGCAGACAGGTGGATCAGCACTGGGTGCAACCTCAACAAGGTCAAGCCCCCTATCCCTTGCAATATTAAGTGCGTCTTCAACACTCATAACACCGATTTTATTCCCATCTGTATCAATCACAAGAACCTTATCTGCAATAATTCTCCTGTTTGTTCTGTACTCTTTTATTTTTACCTCCTTTTTAAGATTTCTTCTTTTAACATCTTTACAACTTCACTTAATTGGAAAATCCCAATCTCACCTTCTTTGTGTTTTCTTAATGAAATAGTCCCATTCTCTTTTTCTTTCTTCCCTATTATAGCCATATAGGGTATCTTCAACATCTCTGCTTCCTTTATCTTTTTTGTAATCTTTTCATTCCTTGTATCCAGTTTAACCCTTATATTTTCACCCTTTAAAACATTGTTAACATTTTCTGCCCAGTGAATACCCTCATCAGTCACTGTTAGAACAGCAACCTGAACAGGTGAAAGCCATAATGGGAAATTCCCTTTATAAAATTCTATCAAACCTCCAATAAACCTTTCCATTGAACCGAGTATTGCCCTGTGCACCATATATGGATTATACATCTTTCCGTCCTCTCCAACATACTGGATATTAAATCTTCTTGGAATATTAAAATCAAATTGTATTGTTGGTCCCTGCCATTCCCTTCCTATTGAATCAACAAGGAAAATGGATATCTTTGGACCATAGAATACTGCACCACCTACTTCTTCTTTGAATGGTATATTTCTCTCTTTAAGAATACTCTTTAATGTGCTTTCTGCCATCTCCCATTCTTCATCAGAACCTGCAAAAAGTTCTTTTGATTTTGGATCCCTTGTAGCAACATATACAGTTATATTTTCATAACCAAATGTCTTAAGTGTTTCAACGGAAAAGTCAAAGACCTCGTTTATCTCATTCTTCAATTGTTCCTTTGTGCAGAAAATATGTGCATCATCAATTGTGAAACCTCTAACCCTCAAAAGACCATGTAATGTCCCTGACCTTTCGTATCTATAAACTGTTCCAAGTTCAAAATATTTTATTGGTAGTTCCCTATAACTATGAAGTTTAGATTTATAGATTAGTATATGCCCAGGGCAGTTCATAGGTTTCACTGCATATCCTTCCTCATCTATCTTAAAGAGATACATATTATCTTTGTAAAAATCAAGATGACCAGAAATCCTGAAAAGTTCATCCCTTGAAATATGAGGTGTTGAAACAATCTGATACCCTCTTTTTAAATGCTCCTCAATCAAAAACTTTTCTATCTCCATCTTTATAATAGCACCATTTGGCTCCCAGAAGATAAGCCCTGGCCCAGTCTCTTCAAATGTTGTAAAAATCCCAAGTTCCTTTCCGAGTATCCTGTGGTCATTTCTCTTTGCCTCTTCAAATGCCTTTATAAAATCATCAAGTTTCTTTTTGTTCTCAAATGATATTCCGTAAATCCTTTGAAGGCTTTCCCTTCTCTCATCTCCTCTCCAGTATGCTGATGAAACAGATAATATTTTAATTTCACCTGCAAGACCAGTTGATAGAAGATGTGGTCCTCTACATAAATCAACAAATTCTCCCTGCTTATAAATTGTCACACTATCACCTTCAATCTCATCAATAAGTTCAAGTTTGAATTTATTATTTTTAAATATATCTTTAGCCTCTTCTTTCTTTATTACTTTTCTTTCAATAGGATAATCCTCTTTAACAATTTTCATCATCTCATCCTCTATCTTCTTAATATCCTCTGGTGTGAAGGGATTATCAACGAAAAAATCATAGTAGAATCCGTTCTTTATTGCGGGCCCGATTGTTTGTTTTGCATCAGGGAATAATCTCAAGACTGCCTGTGCAAGTATATGAGAGGATGTATGCCATCTTATCTCATTCCCTTCCTCAGAATTTGATGGGATAAGTTCATATTCACCATTTTCAACATCAGTATGAAAATCATAAACCAGATTATCACTTTTAAATCCAAAAAATTCCTTAAAAAATTCTTTATTATTAATCTCATTTAATATATTTTTTATTTCTTTAACATTATATCTTTTATCTTTGTATATCAAAAGCACATTATTTCCTTTTTTTGAAAAATGGGCGATAGTGGATTTGAACCACTGACCTCTTGCATGTCAAGCAAGCGCTCTAACCAAAGCTGAGCTAATCGCCCTTTCCCATAATTTAATAAAAATTTTTATTTTGTCAAGTTTTTTAAAAAATTCTGTTAATTAAAATTCATAATCATACTTGCTCAATTATCAATTTTTACCTTTCTTTACAAATAAAACTATCTCTCTTCCAAAATCTTAAAATATTTACATTCAATTTTAATTAACAAATTTTGGACATTTCCCTTGACAAAATTTTTATTTTGAATTAAAATTTCAAAAACAGGAGGTAAATATGGTGATAATTTTTTTGTTTTCTGACATTTTTCAGGATGTGAAAATTGGTTTTGGTGTAAAAACAGGTGGTTTTTATGACATTAAAAATTTCCTTACACAAGAGGCAAAATCAAAGATGGGTTCCAAACTTGAACTCATTGGTATCTCCTGGATAAAAGATACAGGAATAGAAGGAACTTATGGATTTGCAACACAGCCTTCTATTGGATATATGGAGATCATTTTTAAAAATCATCTCACTAAAAAGGGTGAAAATAGATTAAATTTAGGATATGGTCTCGGTTTCTATTCTACTTCAGGAGGAAGTGTTGGAGGAATAGTTTCCCTTGAATATCAGATGCTCTCATCTTATTTTGTTAATTTGCTTTCAGATATTAAAAGTATATGTGTTTACGGAACGAATGACGGGATAATAAGGTTAGGTTTTGAGTTCTCAATTGGATTTGTTTTTGTTCTTTAAAAATATTTGACATTTTTTTTTATCAATCTATAATCTTAAAAACAGGAGAATTGATATGGAAAAATATAAGATACTTGTAATAAATCCTGGTTCTACATCAACAAAGATTGCTATTTATGAAGATGAGAAGCAGGCCTTCTCAAAGAATATCTTTCATCCAGAGAGTGAAATTCATAAGTTTCATCGTATCGTTGACCAGAAGGACTTCAGAAAGGAAAAAATCATTGAGGCATTAAAAGAAGCAGGAATCTCTTTGCATGAATTGTCCTGCGTTGTTGGTAGAGGTGGATTATTGAAGCCTATTGAGAGCGGGACATACTTCGTTAATGAAAAGATGGTTAATGACCTTTTAATAGGTGTTCAGGGTGAACACGCTTCAAATCTCGGAGGCATATTAGCATATGAGATTGCAAAACCTTTGAACATCCCTGCTTTTATTGTTGACCCTGTTGTTGTTGATGAGATGGATGAGATTGCAAAATTTTCAGGTCATCCTTTGATTAAAAGGAGGAGTATATTCCATGCTTTAAATCATAAGGCAGTTGCGAGGAAGATAGCAGGAAAATATTTTGGGAAAAAATATGAAGAACTTAATCTCATCATTGCACATCTTGGAGGTGGAATTTCAGTTGCTGCACACAGGAAAGGAAGGGTTGTTGATGTGAACAATGCATTAAATGGTGATGGTCCTTTTGCTCCTGAAAGGTCAGGAAGTTTGCCTGTCTGGGATGCTATGAAACTTGCGCTTTCTGGAAAATATAAGGAGGATGAACTAAAAAAGATGCTCGCTGGGAAAGGTGGAGTTGTCGCTTATTTAGGAACTAATGATATGAGAAAGGTTGAGGAGATGATGGGAAAAGGTGATAAAATGGCAAAAGATGTGATAGATGCAATGGCATATCAGGTGGCAAAGGAGATTGGTGCATTATCAACAGTCCTTGAAGGCAATGTTGATGCAATAATTCTTACCGGAGGCCTTGCATATTTTGAATACTTTGTTAAAGAGATAGAAAAAAGGGTAAAACATCTTGGAAAGGTTATTATATCCCCAGGAGAAGATGAGATGGAAGCGCTTGCACTTGGTGCTTTGAGGGTTTTGAAAGGTGAAGAGAAAGGTAAAGAATATAATTAAGGAGGAAATATGGAACCAATAAGGGATTTTGAAACACTTGTAAAAGTTGTTAAAGGAAAGAAAAAATATACACTTGCAGTTGCAAATGGTCAGGATCCGCATACAATTGAAGCAGTCACAAAGGCGTTTAATGAAGGGATTGTGAATGTTAAATTGATAGGAGATAAAGAGAAAATAACATCACTCGCAAAGGAAATGAAACTTAACATTGATGGGATTGAGATTATTGATGTAAAGAATGCGAAGGAAGCAGGTGCACTTGCAAGGGACCTTGTCCGTGAAAAAAATGCTGATATACTTATGAAAGGGCTTATTTCAACAGATGAATATATGAGACTTATACTTGACAAAGAGAAAGGTCTTTTACCACAGGGAAAGATATTAAGCCATATTGCCGTTATGTCAATCCCAACATATCATAAACTTCTTTTTGTCTCAGATGTAGCGGTGATACCTCTTCCTGATTTAAAACAGAAGATTGCTATAACGAATTATGCAATTGAAATCGCTCACAAATTCGGGATTGAGAAACCAAAGGTTGCTATAATAGGTGCAACTGAAAAAGTCTCTGATAAGATGCAGGCAACTATTGATGCTTCTATAATAGCGAAGATGTGGGAAAGGAAACAATTCCCTGATTCAATTATTGATGGACCACTTGCACTTGATGTTGCTATATCAAAAGAAGCATGTGAGATAAAAGGATTAAAAAGCCCTGTTGATGGTGATGCTGATATTCTAATATTCCCTAATATTGAATCTGGAAATGTATTCTTTAAGAGTGTCACATATCTTGCAAATGGTAAACTTGCTGCTATAGTGGTTGGAACTACTGCGCCCTGTGTTCTCACATCAAGGGCTGATTCGGAAGAATCCAAATTTTATTCCATAGCACTTGCTGCACTCACAGCGGGGGAGTAAATGAGGGTTAAGATAACAGGTGTTGGTTCTTATCTTCCAGAAAAGGTTCTAACAAATTTTGACCTTGAGAAAATGATGGATACCTCTGATGAATGGATAAGGACAAGGACAGGGATTGTTGAGAGGCATATTGCTGCTGAAAATGAGGCTACAAGTGATATGGTTGCAAAGGCAGCAGTAAAGGCACTTGAAATGGCTAAAAGAAGCATTGAAGAGATTGATACAATCATCGTTGCAACAAATACACCTGATAATGCTTATCCTGCAACTGCATGCTGGGTTCAAAAACATCTAAAAACAAGAGGTCAGGCTGCATTTGATATAGAAGCAGGTTGCACGGGATGGATTTATGGACTTATTGTTTCAAAAGGGCTTATAGAATCTGGTGTTTCAAAAAAAATTCTCCTCTGTGGTGGTGAAACGATGTCAAGGGCTGTAAACTGGGAAGACAGGTCAACCGCAGTTCTCTTTGGTGATGGTGCTGGATGCACTGTCATCGAAGAAAGTGATGATGATTCAGGAATCTTATCAGTTTACTGGGGTGCTGATGGAAATCTTGGGGATCTACTTGTGCAGCCTGCTGGTGGTTCAAGGATGCCTGCAAGCGATGAGACAGTGAAAAACAAACTTCATTCTGTCCATATGGGTGGGAATGAGGTTTTCAAACATGCAGTTCGTTCAATGCAAACAGGTGCTCTTGAGGCATTAAGGCTTGCAGGGCTTGAAGGGAAAGATGTTGATGTTTTCATACCTCATCAGGCAAATGTGAGGATTATAGAGTCAACTATTGAAAGGGCGAAGATACCAAGGGAAAAGACTATAATCACTATTGATAAAACTGCAAACATATCTGCTGCATCCATCCCAATAGCACTTGATTACGCAGTGAGAAATGGAATGGTTAAAAAAGGTAGCATTATCCTTTTTGATGCATTTGGTGGAGGTTTCACATGGGGTGCAGTTGTATTGAGATGGTAAATTTAAAATTAAGGGAGGAAATATGGAAATAAGATTTCATGGAAGAGGCGGCCAGGGAACCGTGATTGCATCAAAGATACTTGCGATGGCAGTTTCAAAGGAAGGGAAATATGTTCAGGCATTCCCTGAATTCGGTGTTGAAAGAAGGGGTGCCCCTGTTCAGGCTTTCATAAGGATAAAAGATGATATAATTTACGAGAAGTCTAAGATATATTATCCTGACCACATTGTTATCCTTGACCCTACATTGATTCTATCTGTTGATGTAACATCAGGATTAAAAGATGGAGGATGGATCATCATCAATTCTGAAAGAAATCCTAAAGATTTCAATTTTAAAGGTAATTTTAAGGTTGCAACAGTTGATGCAACCTCTATAGCAATGAAATATGGGATTGGTTCAAGGGCAAGCCCTATTGTGAATACTGCTATACTTGGTTCAGTTGTGAAGGTTCTGCATCTGTGCAAACTTGATTCAATAATTGAGGCAGTGAAAGAGGAAGTTCCAATAAAACCTATGGAAAATATAAATGCTGTAAAAGAAGCGTTTGAAAGCGTGAAAGGGGTATGATATGAATAAAGAACCTGATAAAAAAGTTATTTATAAATCAGTAAAAGAGATGCCACCAATGGCGGCATCTTTCTATTCAATGAGGTATAATAAAACAGGAAGTTGGAGGAATTTAAGACCTGTTATTAACTATGAAAAATGCACATATTGTATGATTTGCTGGAAATTCTGTCCTGAACCTGCAATTTCACTTGAGCCAGTTATTATTGACGGGAAGGAGAAACCAAAACCTGTTATAGACTATGATTACTGCAAAGGTTGTGGAATATGCTGGGTTGAATGCCCTGTTAATGCAATTGATTCAGTAGAGGAGGAAAAATGAAAAAGGTCTTAATGGGAAATCATGCATTATCCTGGGGTGCAACACTATCAAGGGTTCAGGTTATTGCTGCATATCCTATCACTCCACAAACACAGGTTGTTGAATTACTCTCAGAGATATGTGCAGATGGAAGGCTTAATGCAGAGTTTATAAAAGTTGAATCTGAACATTCTGCAATGGCTGCCTGCATTGGTGCATCTGCAACAGGTGCAAGGGCATTCACAGCAACATCTGCGCAGGGGCTTGCACTTATGCACGAGATGTTACACTGGGCTGTTGGTGCAAGATTACCAATAGTTATGGGGAATATTAACAGGGCAATGGCACCACCATGGACAATATGGACAGAACAGAACGATTCCCTTTCACAAAGAGACACAGGATGGATGCAGGTCTACTGTCAGAACAATCAGGAGGTCCTGGATTCGGTTATTCAGGCTTACAAGGTTTCAGAAAAAGTCCTCCTCCCTACAATGATCGTTCTTGATGCATTTGTCCTCTCACATACCTATGAGACTGTTGATATACCAGAACAGGAAAAGGTTGATAATTATCTTCCACCTTACAATCCACCTATAAAACTTGACCCTGATGAGCCACACACATTTGGCGGTTTAACAGACCCTGAAGGATACTTTGAATTGAGATACCTTATTCAGGAAGCAATGGAAAAGTCAAAAGAGGAATGGGTAAAAACAGGAAAGGAATTCAAGGAATTTTTTGGAAGGGAATATGGTCTTGTTGAAACATATAAGGTTGATGATGCAGATTATCTTATAATCTCAAGTGCTACAATAGCAAGCACAGCAAGGGTTGCTGTGGACAGGATGAGAGATAAGGGAATGAAGGTAGGGCTTTTAAGGATAAGGGTTTTCAGACCATTCCCGAGGGAGGAAGTGATAAAGATTATGAAAAATATAAAGAAGGCAGTTGTTATTGACAGGAATATATCATTTGGAGCAGAAGGGATATTTTATCAGGAAGTGAAGTCCACTTTGTATAATGAAAAAAATAGACCACCTGTTTTCGGGATAATCACAGGTCTTGGAGGAAGGGATGTTTCTGATGAGGATATAATGATGATGAGCGAGGAATGTTTTAAGAAGGATTATCCAGAAGAAAACATAATCTGGAAAGGGGTGAGAATATGATTAAAACAACAATACCAATTGAAGAATATATGGGACCAGGACATCTTGCCTGCCAGGGATGTGGTGCAGCACTTGCAATGAGATACACTCTAAAAGCACTTGGAAAAAGGACATCACTGGACTTTCCTGCATGTTGCTGGTCTGTGATAGATGGACCTTTCCCCCACTCTTCTTTACAGGTTCCATTATTCCATACTGCATTTGAGACCGCTGCATCAACAGCGAGTGGTGTGAAGGCAGGATACAATATGCTTGGAAAGAAGGATATAACTGTTGTTGCGTGGGCTGGTGATGGTGGAACTTATGATATAGGAATACAGGCTTTATCAGGTGCTGCTGAAAGGAATGATGATATAATATACATCTGCTATGATAATGAAGCGTATATGAACACAGGAATACAGAGGTCTGCTGCAACACCTTTGAAGGCATGGACAACAACAACACCTGAAAAACATCCGAAGGAGACGCCAAAGAAAAATATGATTGATATAATGGCTGCACATAGAATTCCATACATTGCGACCTGCACGGTTGCATATCCAGAAGATTTTGTAAAAAAGATAAAGAAGGCGAAAGATATAAAGGGAACAAGATTTATTCTTATCTTCTCACCCTGTCCACCAGGATGGAAGACAAAGCCAGAGGATACAATAAGACTTTCAAGGCTTGCAGTGCAGACAAGGATATTCCCTCTTCTTGAGATAGAGAATGGACTTGATTGGAGATTAACGATGGATATAAAAAATCCTGTTCCTGTGAAAGAATATCTTAAATTACAGGGGAGATTCAGGCACTTAAAAGAAGAAGATGTTGAGATTATACAGAAAAATGTTGATAGGGAATGGGAGATAATCAAGAAGAAAACAGAGATAAAGTTTTAATCTTATAAGATATGTAAGAAAATAGAGTTCTATTTTATAATAAGAAATTTTTTAACCCCTTTTCTCTCCCCGTTCACATAAATATTGAAGAAATATATTCCTGCTGGACTATTTTTAATATTCCAGGAAACATTCTTTATCCCAGATGAACTTCCCTTAAATGCATTACCTATTTTCCTTCCAAGACAATCATAAATGTCTACAACAAGGTATGATTTCTCAGGTAGATAAATGGTTAATATCACTAAATCACCTATTATTCTTGGATTTGAAATCCTTAAAATATTATCTTCATCAGGTGTTCCAACATTTTTAAGCCCAAGCCATTTAAGATAACAATCGTTCATTGAATCTGAGGCAATAAAATCCCAACTATATAGGGGTTTTGTTGGGTCCTGTATCCAATCTGAATTGAATATGTGGAATAATGTCTTCCCTGTTCCTGAAATCCCTGCATCCTCCCTCCTTACTGATAAAACTGTATTGAAACCTTTTATATCAGGATAACCTACAAATGAATCTATTGAACCTGCCCATTCATTAGAATTTTTACCTAATATCGCACAATGAAGGAATCTCCCAAAATACTGATTTGATACACCATCAAAAATCGGTCCTAAAACAGGGTCTTGATAATCGCCATAAACGAAGAATGTATCCTTTCCACTTAATGAACCATCATCTGTCCCCTTAAAAATCCCAAGATATTCATTCAGAAATGAACCATCCTGTGAAATATGTGTCCCGAAATCCTGCCATAAACTGCATGAGATTGCAAAAAAACCATCCTGGTCCTGGAGCCAGAAACCACCACCATTATCTATAATATTTTTTATAAATGTTGTATCCCCTGGTCTTAGAACACCAGAACCATAATTGTTGAACGATAATTCCACCTCACCAAATCCTTTCCAAATAACAATATCCTCTCCATCTGTCCCATTATAAAATGCAAAAACAGATGAATCAGGTGCACCATTCTCTCTTGAAATATCCCATACATCAAGATTGTAATTCTTCTCAATGTAGTCTGAAAATATTGCTGTCTTATTCCCTTTTACATAAAGCCCATTCCCATTTTTTCCTATCTTTCTTATATAAGAGAAGAACTCGGTCTTTGTTTGATGACCTTCATCAAAAGCAATGTATCTATAATTCATCGTATCATTAATGTTAATTCCTGGTAGTTCATAAGACCATACTGTCTCAATAGTATCACCATATTCAAAATTCATTCTCCCCTTATTTATACTCCCATTATTAACATAATATTCAACAACTGCGGAATCAACACCATAAGGCTTTGAAATATCCTGGACATAGAGATAAACCTTCCTTGGTCCTGATGTATATGAATTAGGAAGTTTATCTGGATAGAGTATCATAAATGTATCTGTATGACCTGTAAATCTTATATATGCAGTAATAAAAAATTCCAATTTAGTTGAATCGGATGTGTAATAATATGCATACCATTTACCAAATGAATGTCTATATCTATATGAATGTGTCCATCTCCCTAAACTTGGGTTCCAGGGGCTCGGAGAGAAACGAATTAACTCTGTGCATACAATAGCAAAACTATCAGTTCCATTCCTATATCCTATAAAAAACTCCATTGGAGCGGAAGTAAATGCAATCTCACAGTTTATTGTGTCACGACCATAACTTTTCCCATATTCTTCAAATGTCTGTAAGATTGTGTCAATAGGGGAAATGAATGGACGGGACTGACATTCATAATAACCTGGGAATGTATCCCAGTCTATATCATTCCTTGCAAGTGCAACAAAAGGATAATATAGGGAATCATTAACATTACTGGGACGATATGTCCAGATAGAGAATCCAACGAGTGAACAGGGTGCAAATATTTTAAATCTTGTAGCCTGTGTATCCTGAACCACCCTTGGCATATAATAATATGGAGTATAACCTGCTGTATAGCATAAACTATCTTCAGCATTTGAAACATCTTTTACCTTCTTTCCATAAGGTATTTCAGAGATTATACTCTTTTTACCTACTATCTCATACCTTTCTTTCCCCATCTCAATCTTAAAGATAGGGCTTACTGAAAAATATCATTCCTGTATTGCTCTAAAGATGGTGAGATATAATCATAGATAGAATCGTCAACAATGATGTAAAGATTGTGTGAAAAAACAATTAAAGGTATAAAAATAGAATAGAAAACTTTTTCATATTTTCCTCCTAATTTTTTATTTTTATTATTTTTATTTTTTCATTCTCTTTCACCCCAAAATAAATACCTTTTGGAACATCTTTTCCATTGCTGTCTTTACCATCCCAGAAACCATCTTTTAATACAACAATCTCACGACCTGATAAATCATACACCTTCAAAGTTCCTTCACATATTTTCATATTATCATACATTAAAACATATCTCTCCTCCTTTTTTCCTTCTACCTTTTTTTCAGGTATCCATCTTGTAACATCCCCTTCATTCAATGGATAATCTTCATAATACCACCAGGATGCCCATCCGTGGTCTTTATCCACAAAATCAAAATCAGTTACCCAATCATTTGTCATCCCAGAATAGATTGTGTATGTCTTTCCACCATCTTGTGTTCTTTGTATATCAAATCCCGCCCCTAATCAACCTTCATTATCACTAACAAAGAAAAGAGCACAAGAAATGTCAGCACTAGGACGAGGAAAAGAATCAAATGTTTCCCCACCATCAGTGCTTTTGTATAAATATCCATTTGAACTTGAAATATAAATAACCCTTTCGTTCACCGCAAAAACACAATGATGAGACTTCAAATCCTTTTTCTTCACCCAATTTATCCCCCCATCATAAGAGACATATACCCCACTGAATAAAACTGAAGCCCATACAATATTTCTGTTAACAGGAGATATATTCCTACACCAACCTGAATCAGACAATACAGGTTCCCAAATCCTTCCCCCATCTATCGTTCTTAGAATTTCTCTATATGAACCACACCATCCATGCCTCTCATCTATAAAAACAATATCATAAAGTGTTGATTTAACCCCTGAATTCTGTTTCACCCATGTCTTACCACCATCATCTGTCCTCGCAATATATCCTGCATCACCACATATCCATCCTCTCAAAGTATCAATAAATGATATACCATTGAATGTGAGAATATCACCTGTTGTTTGTCTTTCCCATGTCCATCCTCCATCCCTTGTCCTGTATATTGTCCCATAATCACCACATACCCATCCATTCATCGTATCAACAAAATCAATAGCCCAAAAACCACCACCATACCAGTGGTCAAGTTGCAAAACCCATTCACTGATCAAAAACATTAAAAACATATTTTCCTCCTGTTAATAAAAATATATTGAAAAAAATTTTTTCGCAAGTAAAATTTTAAAATCTTAGAAAATTTTTCTTATAAGAGAATTATAAATTTCTATCTCTTTTTTTGCCATCTTTTCTGCTGAGAATTCTTTTGCTCTTTCCCTTGCCTCCTCTGATTTCTCATTATATGCCTTTTCATCCTCTAATAGCAATTCTAATTTTTCCAAAAATTCATTCTCATCTGGTTCAACAAGGAAACCACCTTTTCCATCTCTAAGAACATCAACAACACCCCTTCTTCCAATTGCAACAACAGGTTTTCCCTGTGCCATTGCCTCTAATAGAACAAGCCCCTGTGTTTCTGTAATAGATGAAAAAACAAATATATAACTTGATGCATAACAATTTATGAGTTTCTCAAAATTGAGATATCCAACAAAAAATACCTTCTCTTTCAATCTTTTTGTTTCCACTAATCTCCTTATATTACCTTCTTCAGGACCTTTTCCACCTATGATTAATATAATATCACTGTATTTCTTTGAGAGTTTTTCAAAAACATTTATAAGGAATGGAATATTCTTTTCTTTCCCTATCCTCCCTATATATAAAAGTATCCTCTTATCCTCAGGTATTCCAAAATTTTTCCTGAATGAAATCCCATCCCCTTTATTAAAAAACCCATCTTTAATCCCTGTAGGAATAACATCAATGGGTTTTGATACACCATAAGATAGGAGTTCCTTCTTCATCTCCAAGGAAGGGACAATAATAAAATCACATTGATTACAATATATCCTGCTTAATGTCTTTGCGAGGCTTGTTGAAACGAATTCAGGAATGAACCAGAGGTAATGAACATACGATACAAAAAGTGTATGATATGTATGAACAACAGGTATACCAAGATATTTCCCATAAATGAGACCTTCAAAACCAAGTGTGAAAGGTGTCTGTGTGTGTATCACATCAAGTTTTAAAGACCTTATTCTGTCAAGGAGCAACCTTGTTTCAACAAGGAATGGATTTGCAATCCTGTCTTCTGGGTCAAATGGAACTTTATGAGATGGAACCCTAATAACCTTGAATCTCTTATCAATATAATCTGGGAATCTTGGAGCAAAGATAAAAACATTATGCCCTGCTTTTTCAAACTCATTAGCGAATGTCTCCACTGAAACTGTCACACCATTCACCCTTGGTCTGAATGTATCAGTAAATATACCTATATTCATTTTTTTAAAATAATAAATTTTTTATTAAATCTTGAAAGAGACAAAAATTCTTTAAATCTTTCAAGCCCATC
>Ga0123519_10002252_pt1 | contig 32749 bp, 26 predicted proteins | sample YelNatPaOPRAMG02_FD_87396 | JGI IMG/M metagenome (GOLD analysis project Ga0123519, IMG submission 87396) | Hot spring microbial communities from Yellowstone National Park - Yellowstone National Park OP-RAMG-02 (version 2) | ecosystem: Environmental > Aquatic > Thermal springs > Hot (42-90C) ... | reverse complement strand
GAGATGTGAATCGAAAAATACAGAATCTTTAATAAGAAATTTTGTTAACACTTTACAACAACTTGGGTTGAGATATAATAAATGGTGCAGAGGGATGTATTACGACGCATCTCTGCCTAAAGAGGGAGATAGAAGATTTATTTATGAAGAAATTACAGATGGAGACAAAAGCGGAAAACGTCTTGAAAAGGCGATTAATACTTATATAAAGAATGGATGTATAGAGTATTTTCGTATGGCATATGGAGAAGGGGAGAAGTATATCTGGAGCGGTGATTTCGACCTCACAATACATGAAATAGCAGGTGAGAAATGGTTTGCAGCCGGTTTTTGCTCATATCATGGATTTTTCTATTCTGACGACTGGAGAAATGTAGAATTGTTCATAAACAAATTTGCAGTGCCGTTTTGCAATGCGTTAAACGCAGAAACTGGAGAAGGTGGAGAAAGTGAGGAACCACTATTTACACTTTCAGTTCCTTCTAATGAAAGAGATATTTTGTATGGAAAGGTTTCTTCGATATCAAACATTAATGTCTTTGGACCCAAGATTGTATCTCGTTATGGGAAAAACAGACTAATTCGTTTACCTGCATACCGAACGATTGAGTTAGCAAATGGCGGCTTATTTGTAATGATTGGGAGCGAACTTGTAATGCACGAATATGCAATGATTAAGGGAATGAAACGTGATATGAATGTGGTCCTCGAAGAATACGCAGAATTCTTTTCACTTCCCAAGCCGAAAAAGGTTCACATTTCATAGAATATAAATCTCATAGCATCTAAATCTCGTATAATCTAACAAATCTAACATAAGTAGAAATAGAATATAAGTAGAAATAGTAGAATGTAATGATAAGGATGTAATGATAATGTATAGATTTGTCTCCATTCTTTATTATTGAGCACGAATACTATTCCCCAAAGAGGCTTGGTTTATCTGAATATAACCGCTGCTACCAGTCCAAATTGTATGATAATCTTCTATTAAGAGAGGTTTTTTATACATAGGACAATCGAGGACTATAGTTTCGTATTCTCCGCCCTCGCCTGCGATATTTATCTTATATCTATCCCTAATCCTCTTTAATTCTAAAAACAAATTTTTATCGATAATTCTACCTAAAAATGATTTGTCCAAACCCTCTGCATATACTCCCACGAGCATAATTTTATAATTCTCATCGATTAACTTCTCGAGATATTTTTCTTGGTCCAAGCCCCATAAAGGGGTATAGGAAACTATACCTAATCTTTTGCAAATAGAATCGATTCTTGATTTCTGATAGTTCGATGCTATTGCACCCGATACTACGCCATTTATGCCATATTTGTAAATCACATTCTTGAGCACATTTTCGAGGTCTTTAACCTCTTCTTCTTTAATTCCTGTAGTTAAGCCTTTTTCTAATGGGATAGAAAGAGTTTCAGATAAAAGAGGAACCATTGATAGATTAGGGACGTGGAACATATAAGAATCGTTAACTTGGGGATAGATTGTAACAAGTACAGATATAGAATGACCGGAGTTGTAAGCGCACTTTAGGGCGTAAGTGGAATCTTTTCCGCCTGAAAAAAGTGCTGCAAGTTTCAGTTTTTCCCCTTTTTCACTTCTTGACATCCTAACTCCTACCTTTATCAGATTAATATTTTGAAATTATTTTGCAATTTTGTAGTTATTTTTATTAAGGGACGAACAAAATAGTAATGCAATAGAACATATAAGAAGTTTGCATGTGTGCTTAAAAGGATTGAAATTTTCTTTTACAACAGGAAGTAAAAATATATTCATAAGTGAGAAATTTATAATTGAGAAATTGAAAGTGGTAAAGATGGAAGTTTCAGATAGCAAAGTCAGATTGGTTACTGTGTCTGATTTAGCACTTGCAATTCTTAATTCAACACCCGAGATGGAAACTTTAGGATATGCGACAGCAAGGGATTTGGCGTTGTATGTACTCAATTTTTTCGGATATCACGAGCAAATAATAGATAACATCCTGGAAGCCCTAGATAGGAACTTGTTTTATCTTCTTGAAGATGCGCATATACTTGTGTCAGGGAGGGAAGATGTAACATTATACACAGGTAGAGAATGGAGAATACATTTTTGGAAGATTAATAAGAGAAGGATATTTGAACTTGCGAAGTTAAAGAAACATGAGAAAGAGGTAGAAAAAGAAGAATACATGGTATATCACGAGATTCCAGAAGAGATATGGGCGCGTGCATAAATTGCCATGCGAAAATTGCTCTAATTTACGAATAATATTTTTGCGATATAAAAAGAGAAGAAAAAGAGAATATTCCAGCATATTGTTTATATAGCGATAAGTAGATGCTCAAAGAGGTGCTAATATGCCCATATGTCCCAAATGTGGTTTAGCAAACAAGGAAGGGACTAAATTCTGTTCAAAATGCGGTGAGAATCTCGGGCAGAAGGTAGTAACAAGCGGATTACTTGGAGGTACAGTCCTTCTTTCGGGTCCACAAAGGAAACCTGCGACAAGCGCGATAAGCATAGGACCTACCGAACTTAAAGGAAAGGATACGCTTGTTACTTCGGGAGATTTGATAAAACAGATAAGGAGTATAAATGTGCGACAGATGACAGAAGCGCAAATAGAGACGATGAGTGCGCAACTTAACCTGGTTATGAATCAACTTGGGATAAAAGCAGGGATGTTTGATAAAGAGAGTCAATTAACCTTATCTGCGAAGGATAAAGAAGTCGTGGAAATGATTGGTGCCAAAGTAAAAGATATCGAGCAAGTAACAGGTAAGTTAATAGGCGACCCTGAGACCTATCTTAGGTTGGGGAATGTTGCATATTCTATAAAGGATTATAAAGGGGCACTTGAAAATTATGAGAAGGCGTTGAAATTAAAACCAACCTTAGAAGAGGCTTGGTTCAATAAAGCAAATGTTCTTGATGATACTGAGAAATACGAAGATGCGATTAGGGCATATTCCCGTGCACTTGAACTAAATCCGAGGAATGAAAAAGCGCATTATAATAAAGGTGTGTGTCTGCTTCATCTGAACAAATACAGGGAAGCAATAGATTCATTTGATGAGGCAACAGAACTTTCGCCTAATTTTGATAAGGCTTGGAACAATAAAGGGGTTGCACATTTTTACATGGAACATTACGAGGAAGCGATAAGATGTTATGATAAGGTTCTGGAACTAAAACCGAATGATATAGACATGTGGATAAACAAAGGTGTGGCATTAAAGAAATTAGGAAAGACAGAAGAAGCGCTTGCATGTTATGAGAAAGTAATAGATATAAATCCGACAAAAATTGAGGCTTGGGCTAACAAAGCAAACCTTCTTTACGAATTGAAAAGGTATGAGGAAGTTCTCGGTGCGCTTGATAGATTACTTGAATCTAATCCGAACGACAATTCGTTATGGTATAAGAGAGCAGATTCGTTATGCAGGCTTGGGAGGTGGCAGGAAGCTGCACAGGCGTTTGATAGAGTAGGAAGTGCGATGCCTGATGAATTTGGACCTTGGCAGGACAGGGCGCATGCTTTGAAAGTATCAGGTAGGTATCCGGAATCTGCACAGGCGTATCAGAAAGCGCTTGCCTTGTCGCCTAGAGAAGAGCCGGCTTGGATTGAGTATGCAGAAGTTCAACTTGCAATGGATAATAAACTTGGAGCATTGGATGCATATTCGAGAGTATGCGAGTTAAATCCAAAGAATGTAGGCGCACTTGAGAAGAAAGCGGAGTTGCTTTCTGTATTGGAAAGATACGATGAGGTTCTTTTGGTATATGACAAGTTAATTGCATTAAATCCGAAAGATGAGAAAAAACTAATGGCTAAGGCAGACGCGCTCTATTATCTGAAAAGGTATTTAGATGCGATAGAAGCATATAATCAAATCCTTGAATTATCGCAGAATAATGAAGTTGCCTGGAATGCGCTCGGAAACTGCTATTACAACATATCGAAATACGAAGATGCATTGAAATGTTATGATAAAGCGCTTGCTCTTCGACCTAATTTAGAAGGAGCCCTGAGGAACAGAGCAGTTGTGTTGAAGAAGTTAGGGCAGAATGAAGATGCAATAAAGGCATGTGAAAAATTCTTAAAGATAAATCCAAAAGATGGAGAAATATGGTATCTTAATGCGTTAGCGTATGATGAAATGGGCAAGTATGACAAAGCGATCCAATCTTATGATAGAGCGCTTGCAATCCTGCCTACATCTTCGAAGATATGGCAATCGAAAGGGGGTGCGTTCGAGAAAGCAGGGATGATGAACGATGCCTTGTATTGTTATGAAAAGGCGCTTGAATTTGACCCGAATAATGCAGATATTTGGAGATTAAAAGAAAATGCGCTCATATCCTCGGGAAGATTAGAAGAAGCGATAAAATGTTACGATAGAGCAATAAAAGAGAATGCAAACGATTATAAGGCATATTATAATAAAGGAAGTGCGTTACATCACCTTGGAAGACTTTCTGAATCGCTTGAATGTTATGAGAAGACTGTTTCTATAAATCCTGCGCTTGAAGGTGCCTGGGTGGAGATGGGAGAAGTTCTTCAAAAGTTAAATAGAGACGCAGATGCTCTGAGAGCGTTAGGGAAGGCGCTTGAGTTGAATCCCGGAAACAAACCGGCATTAGAACTAAAAGTTGTTTCTTTGTATAGGCTTGGGAAGTATGACGATACAGTATCAGCGATTGATAAAGTGCTTGAATGGAAATCAAACGATGAGAAGTTATGGACAATGAAAGGAGAATGTCTTGCAGAGTTAAGGAACGAGGAAGAAGCCATAAAATGTTTTGGCAGAGCGCTTGAGATAAGACCTGATAACGAGGTAGTATGGACAAGCAAAGGTAATTTATGTCTAGGCTTGGAAAGATACGAAGAGGCAATAAAGTGTTACGATGCTGCGATAAAGATAAAATCATTCCACGAAGATGCCTGGAGGAATAAATCGAAGGCATATAGGCTATTATCACGACCTGCAGATGCTCTGCCATGTTATGAGATGCTTCTTAGACTAAAGCCTAAGGATTGGCAAATTTGGTATGAGCAGGGTACTGCGAATTTTGAATTGGGGAAGTATAACGATGCCGTGCAATCGTTCAAGGGTGCGCTAAGATGGTGTGAGAATAAAGAAGATGCAGAGGAGATATATTATAATCTTGCGGTATCATATGAGCGGCTTGGGAAATTTTCTGAGGCTATAGAATATTACGATAAAACTATAGAGATAAATGCAAATAACGATAAGGCTTGGAATTCTAAGGAATCGATGTTATTGAGATTGGGTAGATACGAAGAACTTTTGAGATGTTATGATAGGAAGATAATGAGGAATCCAAACGATTATTCTGCGTATTATGGTAAGGGCTTGGCATTAAGGAAGTTAGGTAGGAATGAAGATGCGATAGATGTGCTTGTCAAGTCAACTGGTTTGAATTCGACATATGAACCATCTTGGTTTGAGTTGGGAAAGGCATATGTTGAGGTTGGAGACAAGGGGAATGCATTGCGTGCGTTTGAAAGAGTGCTTGAATTGAATCCGAGAAATAAGGATGCGCTCGAGTTTAAGGCAAATTCGTTGTATGATTTAGGTAGGTATGAGGAAGCGATAGGATGTTATACGAGATTGTTAGAGATAGACGCAAATAACTGTAATGCCTGGAACAACAAGGGGAATGCGTTATATTCATTGGGTTCTTATGAAAGTGCGGTAGAATGTTATGATAAGGCGCTTGAGATGAACCCGAACTTGGAACTGAGTTGGCGAAGGAAAGGTAAGGCATTAAAGAGTCTTGGAAGGGACGATGATGCCATAAAGTGTTATGAGAGATTGTTAAGATGGAATCCAAGAGACGAAGAAATCTTGAGAGAGAAGGCAAGTGCATTAAGAAGGCTAAAGAGACCTGCGGAATCTGTTAAGGTTTACGATAAGTTGTTAAAGTTAAGACCTAAGGACATCGACCTATGGTATGAGAAGGGATGTGCTGCAATCGAAATGAAGAATTACATAGATGCGATTGGTTGTTTTAAGAGGATAATAAAGATGAAAAGGGAGCATGCAGCAAGTTGGTGTGCGATAGGTGATGTGCTTGCCAAAATGGGTAAGTATAAAGATGCTCTAAGAGGGTATGATGAAGCGCTTGCATTGCAGCCTACATACGAAACGGCTTGGCGTGCGAAACTTGAAGTTTTAGGCAAGTTAGGAAGGTTGGAAGAAGCAATAAATTACTATGATAGAATGATAGAGACAAATCCGAACGATTACAATGCGCATTTTAACAAAGGGATTGCGTTAAAGATGCTTCGTAAATATCCCGAGGCATTGGAATCTTTTGATAAGGCGATTGGTATAAAGTCTGATTCCTCAGAAGCCTATTTGATGAAAGGGAAGACTTTGTTTTTAATGGGTAAGAACGAAGATGCGTTGAGTGCGATTGAGAAAGCGATAGACCTCAAGCCTGATGATGGGAATGCCTGGGATGAGAAAGGAGGGGTTTTGCATGCTCTTGGTAGAGAAGAGGAGGCGATAGAGTCTTTTGATAAGACCTTGAAATTGATGCCCGATAGAGTAGAGACCTGGCTAAATAAGGGCTTGGTGCTTACAAAGATGAAGAAATACGATGATGCGTTGTTCTGTTTTGATAAGGCGATAGAGATAAGTCCAAAAGAAGAAAGGGCGTTTAATTATAGAGGCGAGGTATTTGCAGCGATTGGAAAACATAGAGAGGCGTTAAGGAGTTATGATAGGGCGTTAGATTTAAAACCTGATTATGCAAGAGTTTATTATAACAAGGGGAAAAGTTATCATGCGTTGTTTAGGTTAAAAGATGCAGTTGAGATGTATAGTAAGGCGATAGAGATAAATCCGAAAGATGAGGAAGCGTATAATTCAAAGGGGTTGACATTAGAGTTGATGGGGAAACATGTTGAGGCTGCGAAGGCGTTCGAGGGTGCGATATCCGTAAAAGGGGATTACATAGAATCTTGGCTGAATTTAGGTAGAGTATTGATGAACATAAGGAATTATGAAGAAGCAGCAAAGGCGTTTGATAAAGTTCTGTCGTTATCGCCTAAGGAAGAGAAGGCTTGGGTGGGCAAGGGTGTTGCATTAAAGCAATTAGGGCATTTAGAAGAAGCATTGGATGCGTTTGAGAAAGCATTGAGTTTGTCGCCATACGATGCATATGCATTGAATATGAAAGGGGAGGTTCTATTAGCGTTAGAATCGATAGAGCCTGCGTTCGAATGTTTTAAGAAAGTTGTTGAGTTGCAGCCAATGATGGGAGAAGGTTGGAAGAATAAGGGGCATGCGCATATACTACTTGGCGAGCATTTGGATTCTTTAGAATGTTTTGATAGAGCGATTGATTTAAAACCAGACTTGTGCGATGCGTATTATTATAAAGGTAGTGCGTTGCATGATTTAAATTTGAAAGAAGAATCGATAAAGTATTACGACCTTGCGATAAAATGCAATCCGAGATACGACCAGGCTTGGAACGATAAAGGCTTGGCATTGTTTGAACTTGGAAAAGTCGAGGAATCGATAGAGTGTTTCAAGAAGGCAGTTGAATCTAATCCAGGGGATAAGTGGTATTGGATGAATCTCGGCTTGGCGTTCTTTGAGATAAAGGATTATGATAATGCGCAAAAGAGTTTTGGAAAAGCAAGTGTAATTGATTCGAAAGATGAGACTGCCTGGTATCATAAGGGGAGGGCGTTTTACGAACTTGGAAGGTATAGAGATGCGATAAGGTGCTATGATATAGCGCTTGGGATAAAGCCAGATTTCTATAATGCATTGATGAATAGAGGAGTAGCGTTCATGAGCATAGATAGTTATGATGATGCGTCTATATGTGGTAAGATTACAGGCAAGTTGACTGCTGAGAAGATAGACGAGTTGAAAAGGAAGTTTATGGAAGTGGGGAAATACGAGGAAGCGATAATCTGTTTTGAGAGAGCGCATAATATAGAACCCGAATCTATAGACCCGTTGTATAATATGGCGAGTGCGTATGAGCGGCTTGGGAAATGGGAAAGAGCGCTTGAGATATATACCAAGGTTTTGGAGAAGAAGCCTGATGATGAAGATGCGAAAAAGGGTGCGGAGTTGTGCAGGTTAGAGATATCAGTGCAGGACGAAATAAGAGATAAACAAGAGAAAGAGATGTCGATATCATTTTAAAATTCCGATTTAAAAAAAGATTTGTATCGCACGAAAATAGATAGAAAAAGGTTTGAGAAAATAAGCAATATAATAATCTAACGAGATATCAACGAGATAATAAACAGTATTAAATATTAGTAAATGTATCTATAGGATAGATAACACAGGCGGGCCAAGGATAACTTAACGGGCAATTTTTTTTGCGCGCGAGGTTTTTGAAATTGGCGAACTGGTTGTTGTCTTATAGGTGAGAAAATGGGATTTGGAGATAGGAGAGGTGGCTTCGATAGGGGCCCAAGGGAAATGCATAAAGCGACTTGCAGCGACTGTGGAAAAGAGACAGATGTGCCTTTTAAACCGACAGAAGGCAGGCCCGTTTATTGCAAAGAATGCTATCAGAAGCATAGACCTCCAAGAAGGTTCTAATGCAAAGATGATGCGACAAGGGCGTTTACGCCCATTTTATTTTTAGAATTTTCGTTTTATTTTAGATTCTTTTTATTTTGGATAGTTTTTATTCTAAATTTTGCTCAAAGTTTTGATGAGAAGTTAAAAAATAATGTTTAATTTGCGAAGATGAAATCGATGATGAAAGGATTTTATTTAGATTTGCTATTATAGAATGTAGATATGAAAGAGAAGGTAAGTTATAGAAAAGATGCGAGAGAAAAGATATATGATAAAGAGGATTGGGAACGGCTCAGAGAAATGCGTATGCATGCGCAAAAGATAATGGAAAAACTGCCTATAGAGAGTTATGTTCATGGTTCTTTAGCAAGAGGGGATGTGAAGAAAACTTCAGATATTGATATAATTTTGCTTGAGGTTGTGCCTTCATATAAAATAGAATATTCATTGAGCAGTGTCTGGCTTGGGTTTCAGAGTAGGGAAATAGTAGTCGCATGTCCGAATTCGGTACCTAAAGCACATATACATATAGACGATAGGGTAACGATAACCCTTCCATTGCTTAAGATGAAGGAGACAGAGGAAGATTTTTACAGGTTTTCAGGCTTGGTAGGTATAAATGATATGATGAAAGGAGAGAAGATAGGAGAGCGAGTAGCAGGTGTGAACAAGAAATTAGAATTGATTACACCTACTGAGAATGGACATATCGAAGAAGGGATAATAGGTATGGAGCCAGAAGTATCGAGAAGACTGAATGTAGGTATAGAGATAGTAAAAGAGCGTGTGAGAGTGCTTACGAGAAGAGATAAAATAGGAAGAACGGGTGTCTATATAAAGAGTAAGGTTCCGGATGAGGAGACTTTTGAGGAGCATCTCGAGAGTTTATCAGATAGCGAACCTGCATTGAAAAGACAGATGAGATACAGGTAGAAACAAAAAGGGAATTGGACATATGTGGAATACAAATGGGTAACAAATCAAATAAAAATGTACAATTGTATAAAACATGAAGGAAAAACTCAAAGAAAGTAAAGTTATAAAAAGAAGGATAAGAAAAGTGTTGAAAAGATGGTGAAATTATGACCTTAGATTTAACTAAGCGGACTAAGCGTCTTGGAAAGTATAGGTTAACTGATTACTTAGATAGAGAACTTTTAATAGGTAAATTTTGGAAAGAGTTTAAGCCTGAAATTTTGAATAAGAGTGTGCTTATAGTAGGAATAGGGGGGTCTGGGTGCAATGTTGCATTAGGCTTGGGACGTATGGGATTTCAGGATATTGTCCTTGTAGATAAAGACAAGGTAGAAGCGAGCAATTTTACCAGACAGGTCTTGTATGGGATTGAAGATATCGGCTTGGAAAAAGCACGAATAGCAGGAAAGAAATTGAAAGAGCATTCGTTAGGTAAAGTAAAGAGTTATCAGATGGACATATTGGAGAATAGGAAAAAGTTTGATGATTTAGTTAAGAATGCGGATTTTGTTTTTGGTCTTGTGGATAATAGAGGGGCGCAGTATTTTATAACAGATAGATGTGTGGAACATAAAAAGCCTATGATATCAGGGGGGACAGACCCTGTAACCGGCTTGGTGGCAGTTTTTAGATACATGAGTGGAAAAGGGTATTGTGAGGAATGTATATCGAGGAGTTCGGAGGGTGCGAATAATGATTGGCTTGGGTATTATTCGGGTATTTTACCTATAAAGAAGAATAAGAAAAATAAAAAGATAGAAGAACATGACAAGAAGATATCGTGTGGAGAAAGACGTGCATCTACTTACATCACGGCATCAACGGGTGCTAATTTGATGATATCTGCGATGTTAGGTCATTATATGGGAAGAGAAGTTCCCGGCTTGGTAATATTCAATTTGCTAACCTATGATGTATGGAAGTTCTATCCGAATAGATGGAAAGACTGTCCGATATGTAGGAAGTATTCTAACAGATAGGAGGTATGTAATAATTGGAGAATAAGAATAATAAGTGGAATGAGAAGTGAAAAGAAGAGAAAGAGAATGATTATAATGTTATATGAGCATGAGAGAATGGTGTGTGCATGGAAGATGTAACAACAAGTTGCACATTTGATAAAGAAGTGCTCTCTGAATTGAAGGAGTATCTAAGACAACCTATGCCCATAGGTGGATTTGTTATTGGAAATGTGCAAGGGAATGGCTTAAATTTAATATCGAGTATCATACCGTATCAATCGTTGATGATGACGCCTCAAGGTGCAACTTATTTTCAAATAGAAGGGAATGAAATAGTGCATATTAGGAATGTGTTAAATGCAGTAAGGGCGTACTTTCCAAATTCGAAGATAAATAGGATATGTGGTTTTTTGATATCCAAGCCAAAACAATCGCTTGAACTTACGAATAAAGACCTTACGATGTTTCGGACATGGGGTGCATTCGACAAGAGATTAGTTGCGGTCCTTGTAGATTCGTATATAGAGCAGAATGGGGTAAGGGTGTTCAATTCGGATTTTAAAGAGGTAAAAATAAACGAGGAGAATATAAGATATGATGAGAATGACAAGAAGGCATACAATTTTTTCAATTGGCAGGTAAACATATACTACAAATCAAAGAACCTGCAGGCGCCTGCGGTTATTATACCAAAGAGGATAATGGACGAGATAAAGGCAAGTCAGGCAAGTATAGAACAGCAAAGAGAAAGAGCAAGCGTTGAAAGTGGCACAATTGTCAAAACTTATGAGAAACAAGGAGGATATGACAGACAACAACTAAGAAAAGAAGAAAGAGAGGGTTATGAGGTACCTGGAACAACAGGACCGATGGTATTTGAGAACTATTTTCCTGAGGGAAGTTTAGATTCTGGGAAAGATAAAGAGGAAGCAAAGACCAAAGAGAAGAAAGAAAAGAAAGAAGAGGATAAACCGCTCTACGAAAGGAAACTAAGAGAATGGTGAAATTTGAAATGCTACAAATGCTACATTTGCGTAATCTTAAGTTGAACAACTTAATTTTAGAAGCCAGAAAAGGGTATTAAAAAGGGATATTAGAAACATTTATGATTTGAAAAAAATATGAGGAACGACGGTTGGTGAGGTAGAGATGGTATTCAAAGGGACGATACGAGGGATAGATGATGTATTTGATACAGACATGTATGAGGGGTCTGTAATAATAGTTGCAGGCCCGCCGGGGTGTATGAAATCGTCTTTTATATATTCAGTGATGTCAGGGAATCTATCTCAAACAGGTAAATATGGAATGTATCTCACGCTTGAGCAGGACAAGGAAAGCCACATGAAGAACATGAAATCGATTGGAATAAAACCTTACGAGAGATTATATACCTATGATTATACATCGACGAGAACGATGCTTAAAGAATCGGGTAAGGATTATGATGGAGTTGCCATGGTTAAACATATAATACAGACGAATAAGCAGCGGCTTGGAGCAAACTTTACGATGTTTGCATTAGATTCGATGAGTGCGTTATATGCGCTTGCAAAAAAGAAGCAGGATGTTCGGGACCAGGTTTATGATTTCTTCAGGCTCCTTCGTGAACAGAACTTGACGAGTTTCATAATAATGGAAGTGCCGAGACATGCGCATTTTGAAGGTCCAGAGGGGACAGAATCTTTCTTAGCAGATGGAGTAATCGAGATGGGATTTATGGAAATGAAAAATACAGTGAAGCCATATTTGCAGGTAATGAAAATGCGAGCAACAAGACATTCAAGAGATAAGTTTTCGATACATGTTGATAAGGAAGGGATGATGCTCACGAGGGAAGTATTCCAGTAAAAGAAGGATAGAGAAGGGAGGTGGTATTCATGTCTCAACTAACAAAAGAAGATTCAGAGAGGGCATTAAATGAGATTCAAAGAAAAGTTGATGAAGCAGAAAAAGCAGGGGTTGATTTAAGCACGGTAAAGAATATGTTAAAACTTGCATACACATATCACGATGCAAAGAATTGGGACAGGGTAATAAAATTTGCGAAGAGGATAGAAGAAGAATTATCGCAGAAGGTAGTAATCCCTGCAAAATCAGAAACGGAAAAAATCGAGAGCGTGCCTCAGAGTGCAGTTCCACAATCTAGTGTGCCGACAGAAGATAAGAAGAAGCCTAAGTTGCTACCCAAGCCGGTAACTCCCGTAACCAGTGCTGTAACAGGGAGTGGAGAAAAGCCTGCAGGTAGTGCCGAGGTTCAGGAACAGAAAGTAGAAGTTAAAACAGAAGTTAAGACTGAGGCAAAACCTGCGGTGATTAAGGTAAAGAAGAAGACACAGTGAAAAGGTAATAAAAATATCGATTTTAAGAAGGAGATAAGATGCGGAAAACGAGGATGAGCATAAATGAGAAAGAGTTGAGAGAAGTTGCAAAAAATGAGGGCTTGGATTTCGATAAGTTATTAAGAGGCATATTTTCAGGAAGAATAGTAGTGCCTTGGAATCCGATACATTCTCCGAGAGTAGTTGCGATAGGAGAAGGGACTTCTGTAAAGATAAATGTGAATATAGGAACGTCGCCTGACCATGTGGATTTGAAAGAAGAGATAGACAAGGCAAGGGTTGCGGTAATATATGGTGCAGATACGATAATGGATTTATCTACGGGTGGAGATATAGACAAGATAAGGGAAAAGATAGTTAAATCGATAGGCGTGCCATTGGGAACGGTTCCTATATATCAGGCAGGGGTTGAATGTGCAAAAAAGGGTTCTGTAGTTGACATGACAGAAGATGATATTTTCAATGGGATTGAGAAGCATGCGAAGATGGGCGTTGACTTCATGACTGTACATTGTGGAGTAACCAAGCAATCAGTTGAAAGATTGAAAAAGAGTTCTAGAATAACGGGGATAGTATCGAGAGGAGGTTCGTTTTTATCATCTTGGATTGAACATAATCAGAAAGAGAATCCGTTATATTCGAACTATGATTATTTGTTAGAACTTGCAAGGAAGTATGAATTTTGTTTGTCTTTAGGAGATGGGTTAAGACCTGGAAGTATAGCAGATGCGACTGACAGAGCACAGGTTGAGGAGACTATAATATTAGGAGAACTTGTAGAGCGTGCGCGTGAAAATGGCGTGCAGGCGATGGTTGAAGGACCTGGGCATGTGCCTTTGAACCAGATAGAGGCGAATATAAGGATAGAAAAGACTTTGTGCAAGGGAGCGCCGTTTTATGTGCTAGGTCCATTAGTTACGGATATAGCGCCTGGGTATGACCATATAGTAGGAGCGATAGGGGGTGCGCTTGCTGCTTATTATGGAGCAGATTTTCTCTGTTATGTAACGCCTTCAGAACATCTATCTTTGCCAACGCTTGAGGATGTTATCGAGGGAACGGTTGCATCTAAGATAGCGGCTCATGCAGCAGATATTGCGCGAGGCAGGGGCTTGGAGTGGGATATAGCAATGTCATACGCGCGTAAAGAGCGAAATTGGGAAGAGCAATTTAAACTCTGTTTAGACCCGATAAAAGCGCGGGCATATAGGGATAGGCGCGCGCCTGCAAAAGAGGATACATGTTCGATGTGTGGCGAATTGTGTGCAATGAGGATTGGCGAAGAATGTATAAAGGGTAAAGGGAAAAAAGAGAAGAAAGGGAAAAAGAAGGTTATGGAGATAGAAGGATAGTAAGGATAGTTTACGAATTTTAATTTTTATTTATCTTTGATATTTCTATGTTATATTTATGGCGATGTTATAATTATGAGGATGTTGTAATTATGATGGGTTTAAGATTGTAATTGCAAATAAAGATAATGTGCAAGGGGAGGAGAATGGGAAAGAAGAGTTTGTATTTGGTAAGGCATTGCGAGCCTGACATGAGTAAAGGGATAAGGTATGATGTTATGCCAGGTCCTCCCTTAAGCGAGCGAGGAAAAAAACAGGCTTTAGAATTAAGAGACTTCTTTTCGAATATTCGAGTGAAAGAGATATATTGTTCGCCATTTACAAGAACTGTTGAGACTGCAAAATTAGGGATATTAGCAGAAGGGAGGGAACTCATTATAGTTGATGAACTAAAAGAGATAAGAGACGATGAACCTTGGGAAAATGTTAAAAAAAGGGTGAATAAATGGCTAAACGAAGTAAAGGTGAAGATAGAAGACAATAGTTGTATAGTTGCCCATGGAGCGACCATAGAAGCGCTCCTTCTTGCGTTCGGAGTAGATATCAGAAATGGAAAGAGATTCAAGAACGATAATATCTTGCCCCAGGGTTCTGTTTGGAAGATTGTGGTTACCTTGGATGATGGAGAGAATATTAGAAAAGATATAGGAGAAAGTGAGAGTTTAGACGGTGGCTTGGGGCTTGGATTGAAGATAAATTCGAGTGGAATAGTGCACCTGCCTATAAATTTCTCTGAGTAATAGGCATGCTATCATCTTTGGTTTTGAACTTTGTATTAAATTGCTTGTGTTTGAGTATATAATTATTACTTTATTAAAAAATGTATTTAAAAATGCAAAAAGAGTAGGTTTAGAGAGGAGATAAATTACATTTAAGCAAATAACATTTGAACAATGATATGAAAATTTCATGGAAAAAAGTGCCATATTTTGCGCTTTTTACAAGCAATCTTAATATATTATCTTAAATATTATGCAAATATCAGGAGGGATGGTGTGGAGTATAGCAATAGCTATGTTTCTCTAGACAAAAGGAGAGATGGGGATGAAGAAAAATTAGAAAGGATGTATTACTACGAACTTCACAACATATAGGAGGTATGAGCCGTTGCTTCTTCTTCTATAGATCTCCTACTTGGAGATTTTCTTTCTTTGTTGTTCGTTATATTCTTTTTCCTTCCGCATACATATCCATTATTTATAATTGCACTTCCATTTTTATTATTCTTACCTGGGTATATGTTAGTTTCTGCATGTTTTCCGAATAGAGAACCGAATTTAACAGACAGGATATTTTTATCGATATGTGCTTCTCTTTGTATAGTGCCAACAATACCCTTTTTGCTCAATTACATAGGGACTGGGACGGGATTAGAATATATCGTGCCCTGCATAATGCTTGCAACTGTCTTTTTTTCTGCAATGGCACTTGTAAGAAGGTATGATTCAGGCGAGGAAAAGTTCAAAATAGGCTTGGAGGAGGGCAATGAGAAAAAAAATGATAAAAAAGGAGAGATGAATGGGGAAAAAAAAGAAGAAAAAAACAAACTTTCCTGGGATTCTTACAATTATGTAATTTCTTTAATGCTTTTTTCGATAATTATAGCCCTCATTCTTTTTATTGTCTATCTTATACCGTTCGTGGTAGAGAACCGTGCAAGATTAAACGAAACAGAAGATATTTTGGAACTTTATATTACGCCTCCAGAGGGGAACGATGACTATCCACATTTTGTATTACAAAATCAGACTTCGAGAATTAAGGTTGGGATAAATTATTCCCCATCTACATCTCGGGAAGATAACGAAAGATACGAAATAAAATATTCTCTTGTTGCTCAGGTTGTCGATAATTTAAACAATTTAGACAATTCGCATGGTTATAGGGTTTCTGATATTCGATATGTGGAAAGTTGGGATACTCTTTTTATTTTTAATTCAACTTTCAATGGATATGAGCGCAATCTTACCTTTGGGAGTGAACCTACAACTTGGAATGACCTTTTTTCGTTCTCTTTTTCAACAAAAGGCGAATTTGTGCTCCAGTTTTTGCTCTTTTGCGAATATAAAGAAGGAGACTCAGGGCAACCAATAAGAGGCGTTTCTACATGGATAAAAGTAAACTGAGTAATCAGTCTAGCAACATACCCTTGGACCCCGAGAACATCACAAGATACATTCCCGATTTTATTGGAAATATACCGCCTGTAATTCGTATTCGTAGAGTTCTAGGCGCATCACTTTACAAGAATGCGTTTTTTCTTATGCTAAACAGTACCACAACTGCGTTACTTGGCTTTCTATCTTGGATTGTTATTTCAAATACATTCGATAAGGAGCAGGTTGGCTTGGGGTCCGCGATAATCTCTGCAACTTCATTAATATCGACTTTGTCATTGCTTGGCTTTTCTGTCTCGATTGTGAGATTTATACCAAGTGCATCTGATAGAGGGCTGATAATAAACTCATCTATGACGATTTCAACTGCTGCTGCGATTGTGATTTCGCTCGGTTTTATTGCAGGATTGTCATGGTTTTCCCCTTCTTTGTTGTTCTTGCAAAGAAACTATGCCTATTCAACTTGGGTAATTATCTATGTAGTTGGCTGGACTATATCTATGTTACTCGATTGCGTTTTTATCGGATTGAGAAAAGCAAGTGTCGTATTTCTAAAGAATTTTATCTATTCGGTAATAAAAATCCCACTTCCTATATTTTTCATACAATTAGGAGCCATGGGGATTTTGTTATCATGGGGTATTTCTGCATACTTTGCGCTTTTCATAGGATTTGCAGTCTATTTGTATCGTATAGTTGGTATAAGATTTCCAAGGATAATGATAGACCGGAAAACAGTAGGCGAAATGTTCCATTTTTCGATTGCAAATTATATCTCAGGGCTACTCGGTCAAGCAACTCCATTACTACTTCCGATTTTAATCATAAATCAGCTAGGCGCAGAACAGACCGCATACTATTACATATCTTGGATGATTGCAACTGCCTTATTCATGATTCCAGGCTCTGTATCTTCATCTTTATTGGCAGAAAGTTCAAGTGAACCCGAAAAGATGCATATGAACACAGTCAAATCTTTCAAATTTACTTATGTATTGCTTGTTCCTTCTGTTATTCTCGTATCTCTATTTGCAGATTATATTTTAAAACTGTTCGGCAGTGGTTATTCTGAAGGTGCGGAAAGCGTAGTTAGAATACTTGCATTATCTTCTTTGATATATGCATCAAATTTGATTTTTGTAAGTATAAGGAATGTGGAAAGACGCGTTATTTCGGTTATTATCCTGAACTTGATTTCGACGATATTTACATTTTCGATAGTATATAATTTGATGATATGCATGGGATTAAATGGAGTTGCGTTAGGCTGGCTTATCGGTCAAGGTTTTGGATTGATATTTGCAACCTCTGAACATGTCTATTATATGCGGTTCTATAAGAAGATAAGAAAAACGCAAGAAAATCTAAAAGAGTAATAAAAAGAAATAAACAAAAATCAGAAAAAAGAGGCTGAAAATGGCTGATGCAAAAAATGAACAAAATCAAGAAAATCAAAATGCAGATTCGATATGGATATACGAATACTGGGAAGAGAAGGTTACCTTTACGAATAGGTTTCTATTCCGGCTTGGGATTATTCTTGCTCAAATAGTGATAATATTTGCAATTGCTGCATTCGTAAGAAACTCAAGGTTTTTGCTATATATATTCGTTGCAATTTCATTCCTTCCGCCTTTAATTGCTATCTTTCTTTCGAGGAACAAAGGATTTCTTGTATCTTCGCTTGGAATCCTTATTATAACTCAACATCTTGTCAATTCTCTTGCTCAGCCGTCATATGCATATGCCTGGGGCTCTGATGCCATGAACGACCTACATGTTGCACGCGTCCTTTCTACGACAGACTTTTTCGAATTGGGACAGGTTGGATATACAGAACGTAGCCATGACCTTTCGTTCTATCTATATCCGCATCTTTTCCTTGTTATATTCTCGAATATAGTAGGACTTGATTTGTACTTTACTGCAAATTTCATAATTCCGGTAATAAATGGCATTCTTGTTTCTTATGGTCTATTCACTTTATATGGAATTATGTTTAATTCTTCGAGTATTGAACAGTCTTTGGGTGTTATCATATATGCAACATGTTTCTACTTCGATTTTTTCCAATCCTTTTTTGTAAGGGAGACTTTTGCATTCCCTATTGGATTGATTTTTCTCGGCTTGGTTATTAAGTATTCGAAAATTTACAAAGAAAGACCGTTTCTAGAAAAATCTGTATCCAGAAAATCGAGTTCAGAGAAACGCATCTTAGATAAAGATTTAGATAAAGATGAAATATCCGAGAATGCAAAGGAGAATAACGACGAAGATTATGACAAAAATTATGATAAATATCAGGCTGTTTCGGCAGATGATAATTCAGCAGATGATAACCGGACTGAAGATAATCATAATAGTCATAATAATTGCACTCATAATAATCATACCCCTCATGCTAATCATACCAAATCGTCTATTTTGTTTGTAATAATTCTCGGCTTGGGCGTGATTGTTTCGCATCATTTTACTTCTTATTTAATCCTTCTAATACTTATTTCGCTCTCGCTCTATTCGATTTTTACAAGAGTTAAGGATTCTCATATCTACTTTATCACCTCTATATTTGCGCTTATTCTTGTAGTTTGGATTGCAAACGTTACTATAACACTTGCACTTCAGCAGGGATACGCAACCTGGGCAAGCGTCCAGTCAGTCCTTATGGGCACAAGAAGCGGTTCTTCAGGGAGCACGATAATGGCTGACAGTTATATTTGGGAGAAGAACTTAACTTACCTATACTATGCAATATTTTTTATTTTCGCATCTTATGGTTTTATTGTTATCATTCGTAAATTTCAAGGTTCGTACACTCGGTTCTTTGTTATTCTATGCATTGCATTACTCCTATTTTCGACTGCTGCAAGGCTCACTACTTCTGACAAATGGACTTATAATCTAGCAGTAAGGGCTATGTCCTGGCTTTATATCGGCTCTGCTCCGCTAGTTGCATTTTCTATTTGCAGATTTTCGAATATGAACCACATGGCTTATACAGACTCTATGAATCGTGTTTCACAGACAATGCAGCCAAAACATCTAAAGGAGAAACATATCAAGAATAGAGCATATGTTATATTCGTCGTTTTTTTAGTGTTAATCCTATCTTTTGGTTATTTTGCACAGTATTATCCAGGAGTTAAGACCAAAGCCGGAAGCGTAGAGGAAAGATTATCTAATCCATATTTCAACTATCGTGCAGCAATCTGGCTTGATTCTCATTCTCAAAACGGAAGTCTTCTTCTATACGATAAGAACAATACAGAGTTATGCTATTCATTCGAACCTTATTCGAATACAGTCCTCTTCCATCATGAGCATTATTATACTAATTTTGAGGGGTACATTCCAATATACGCAGGGGGCGAAGAAAATGGATTTCAGAATCTGAAGGAAGTCGATACTATCTACGATAACGGATATGTAAAAATCGTCTATACTCAAGGTAACTTGGCAGGTTAGGTAGATTAGCAGGTTAGGTAACTTGGTAAGTAGGTGTCTTGGCATGATTAAAGATTCAGATATATTCGTAGCAAAAAGTATAATCGAAAATTTAGACTATCCTCTATCTTCGACTGAAATCGAGAAATCGCTCAATACCTGGGAGAGAAATAAAGTAATATATACATTATACAAAAAAAGACCTGAGATTTTCGATTTGATTGGAGAAGGTTCAAGGATTGAAATAATCAAAAAGTGCAAAGAATTAGAAATGCGCCAAGTTAATGTGGAAAAGACTGCACTCTCTGTTTATGAACTTATTTCGAATGTAAATCCCATCTTGATTAAAACCATCAAGGAATTTCCATATTCTGCTTCCGATGTAGATTTTCTTTTTCGTACGAAAGATGATGTAGAAGATGCAGTTCACATACTTAAAAAATCAGGTTATACAGTAAAAGAAACGAGAGAAAAAAATAAACTCTCTGCATCTAACTCTGCTTTTAAATTTGAAAAGACAAATAAAAAAGGTATCAACATAGACCTTTACAGTTCAATTGGCTGGAGTGGAATTGAGTATTTCAATAACGAGGATATTTTTCAAAAAAAAAGAAGATGCAAAATAGGCGAATGTGAGATACCAATCCCATCTATAGAATTTGAATTTCTTATAACCTCAGCGCATTTAGGCACTCAGGTTGACAGAGAAGTTCTTCTTATGGATGTTCTTCATCTTATTTTGCTTTCAAGGCAGGGCTTGGACATCTCCTTTATTGTAGATAAAGCAAACGAATCAGGCTTGAGCGCAATTGCTTACTATATCATTTATCTCGTAGATAAGTTCTCAAAAGATGTCTTTTCCAAGTTGGTATCCTCAAAAGAGTTCTTTGAGAAACTTAGTTTACCAAGATACCTAAAAAAGAGAATAGAAAAAGAATTGGAATTTCTCGCCTTTCCCATGCAAATCTCGGTTTTGACACATAGAGGATTAAGAAAAGTCAAGGCTTGGAATGAGTTACATAATGCCGGCTTGGCAAAGATGCTTGCAAATGAATACGAATATTCTCTGCAGACTTTGTCCCATATAATTAAGAAAAATGTAATGAAGCATATAACTAAAAAACACAACTAAGAGAATTAAGAGAGTTAAGAAAGTTAAGAGAATTAGGAGGATTAAGAATAGAAATGGAGCAAATAAGAATGGAGAAAAATTAGATAAAACAAAGAGTCAAAGTAAGATATGAAAAGAGGTTGAGATAACGCACAAGGGAAAGAATGGAAAACTCATAACTTTTTGCGGCGTAGATGGGTCTGGGAAAAGTTCGCTTATTGCAAATGTATGCAAAGAACTGAATCAAAAAGGGTACGATGCACAAGTTGTATATGCAAATAGAACGCATTTATTCTACATTAAAAACAAGATGTTCTATTTTGGTCTTCCCATAGATTTCTTTGCAAAAAGGTTACTCAAATGTAACGATTTCTTCGAATATAGGAAAAAGAATCTCGCTTTCCCATATGCTCTTGCTCTACTTCTCGATTACATCCCATTTGTATTAAGAAAAATTCATCATCCATTAAAGAAAAACAGACTAATCATCACTGACAGATACATATATGATATAATCGTCTTTCTTCGATATTATGATATGTACTATCCCTCGATTGAAAAAGGATTTACGAATATAGTGCCCAAGCCGGACATCGTATTTTTAATAGACGTCCCCCCCGAAATCGCATTCGACAGAAAGAAAGAATATACTTTAGAACATAGGATTAAAGAACGTGCTCTTTACCTTGAATATGCAAAAAAACTTGGATTTAAAATTATAGATAACACCAAGCCGCTAATCGAAGTTTCGCAAAACATTCTCGAAGAAATCCTAAAAATTGTAGAATTATAAATTGAAATCAATTTAAATTGATAATAAGTTAAATCAATAATGAATTAAATCGATGATAAGTTAAATCGCTAAGTCAAATTAAGAAATCTTTCTTTATTTTCTTTTTTTATCTTCCTTTCATCTTTTCCTTTTTAACAACTCGTGCTCCTCGTATGGAGGACCTCCTCTATTTCCAAAACTGTTTACAAATACAATATCCTCAACGTCAAGCCATCTCCTTGCCTCAATCTTCTCTTCGATTTCAGGTGGATTACCTTTCTCTGCATACCCCACGGGCGTTAAAGCAACCACGGATACTCCATCTGGAATTTTCAATATCTTCTTTATTTCAGATTCGTTAAAACGAGTTACCCAACAAGTCCCCAAGCCGAGCGCTGTCGCCATCAATATCAAATGCTCGAACGCTATAGACACATCTATAATTCCCGGATTTCGAACTTTCGCTCGCCTTGCTGTATGTGTTTCAATAGGCGTTTCTTCCAAACATGCAACGATTAGTAAAGGCGCGCTCTTCAACCATTGATTATATTTCCTTCCATCGACCTTAAGACCATATTTTATTATCTTCTCAAATATCTCTTTATCATCAACTATAATGAACCTTGCAGGCTGTGCCTTTACACTCGAAGGCGCTAAGTTCGCTGCTCTTAACATCGCCTTTAATTTCTTAGTGTCAACTGTTTCTTCTGTGTACCTCCTTATTGAATGCCTCCTTTCTAGAATGCTCATCACTACTTTAGCATCGCTCCCCAAGCCACGCATCCATCCCAAGCCATTGTCCAAGCCAACACCCCCATCCTAACTTAACAAATAATCATAAATTCAATATTCAGACATGATTTCTGTGCCTTTACATTCGATGGAGATAAGTTATCTGCTGCCTTTAATTTCTTAGTCTCAGCTGTCTCATCTGTGTACCTCCTTATTGAATGCCTCCCTCCTAGAATGCTCATCAGTATTTTAGCATCGCTCCCCAAACCACGCATCCATCCCAAGCCATCGTCCAAGCCAACACCCCTACCCTCACCAACTTAACAAATAATCATAAATTCAATATTCTGACATGATTCTCTTTATCTGTTGAGTGATTTTAATCGCATCTTCGTATCTCCTTTGCCAAATGTTTCTACCAAATAGAAATCCCGTAACTCCTGCCTCCATCGCATCCTTTACTCTCTGCAAAAGAACTTCATCAGAAACCTTTTCACCGCCTGATAAAAATACCAATGTTCGACCCGCACTTCTTACTATCTTTCTGAGCATCTCCTCAGACGTCCAATCAAGTTTGTTATATGGCGATGGCATCAAAGATGCTTTTTCAGGCGAATATTCAGGCATGTTCAACTTCACTGCATCTGCACCGAGTTCACAGGCTACTCTCGCCGCATAATCAACTGCATATATCGAATTTCTTCCACCTTTTGATTCTATATCTTCTCCTCTTGGATACGACCACATGATTACGGGCATCCCAAGCCGCTCTGCATCTTTTCTAACCATGTTGAACTGTATCATGTCATCTGTCTGGCTTTTAGAACCTACATACATTGTATATCCAACAGCATCAGCACCTAATCTTACCGCATCTTCAACTGTACTCGTCAACGGCGAAATAGGCATCTCTTCTGATGGGATTGAGGTCTTTCCATTTATTTTTAGAATAAGAGGAATCTTGCCTGCATATGTACTCATATACTTTTCAGCCAAGCCTATCTGAAAAACAATCCCAGAATATCCCCCATCAACACATATCTTTAACTGATACTCAGGGTCTATACTTGCTTCATTTGCAAAAAAATCTCTAGGTCCATGCTCCAGTCCTTGGTCTATAGGTAGAATTAACGCAGTGCCATTCCCCACTCCATTGCCATACAAAATCTTATACAACCTCCCTTTTTTACCAATACTAAGTTCCATACTTTCTAACTTCAGCCTGTTCACTCTCATGCTTATCAAAAAAGAAACCAAACATACATGAATAAAAATGATACCTAAGGAAAAAATGAAAAAAATAAAAATCGCCAATTATCCAAAGAATACCTTTGCTACATCGTAGAATTCCTTGTCCACAAGTTTCAGTTTGCCAACCCCTGCCTCTAATGGAACATCTACCATCTTTCCGCCTTGCATGGCAACCATTCTGCCAAACTTCTTATTCCTTATCAACTCAACTGCTCCCACACCATATCTCGTTGCAATTAACCTATCCCTTGCTGTCGGCGAGCCTCCTCTCTGTGTATGCCCAAGTACAGTAACTCTCGTTTCAAAGCCCGTTCGCTTCTGCAACTCGGCTGCAAGTTTCTCACCAACACCTCCAAGCCTGACATGCCCAAACTCATCGACCGCTTCCTTCTTCTTCGGCTCTATCTCTTCTGCACCCTCCGCAACTACAACTATCGAAAAGTTCCTTCCTCGAGCATGCCTCTTCTTTAAGGTCTCTGCAACTTGGTCAATATCATATTTCTCCTCTGGAATTAGGATTATATCTGCACCGCCTGCTATACCTGCTTCAACTGCAACCCAGCCTGCATGCCTTCCCATAACTTCAACTACAATTACTCTGTTATGAGATTCTGCAGTCGTATGTAACCTATCTATCGCTTCCATTACAATATTTATCGCAGTATCAAATCCTATGGTATCATCCGTTGCATCAAGGTCGTTATCAATCGTCTTAGGTATCCCTACTACAGGTATCCCTCTCTTCCAAAGTTTATTCGCAGCGCCTAATGTATCTTCACCGCCTATCGCAACTAGCGCATCAAGTTTCATCTCTTTTAGTTTCGCAATCGCTTTCTCTGCGCTCTCTTCATTCTTGAACGGATTTGTTCTCGAAGTGCCTAATATGGTTCCACCTCGAGGTAAAATCCCTGCTACCGAATTCACGGTAAGAGGCTCAACATCCATTTCCAAAACTCCTGCCCAGCCACGCCTAATCCCCAGGACCTCCCAGCCTAACATGCTCGCACGCCTCACTACCGCACGAATCGCTGCATTCAGTCCCGGAGCATCACCGCCACCTGTTAAAACGCCAATTTTCGTCATGTTTGGTAAATGGTCGGATGATTTCTTATATTTTTCTCATGTGGGTTATTTATTCACCCTTTCTAATTTCTCCAAGCCTTGTGCTCATCTCTGCAAATGCGTTGTGTTTATGTATCGATTCTTCTGCTTCTGACCTGACTGTAACTAGGGTGGTGTCAGGGAAGGTTCTGTATTTTTCAAGGATTTTCCTTAGAATATCTCTTACCACGTCTTCTACAAATTTCGGATTCATATGCGCACGAAGAACAATCTCCCCTTCATCTCCACGCTTTAAAATCTCAAATGTAGGCGAAGATACCGAACTTTCAACTATATCTATCAAATCATTTGCCTCAACTTCGTATTTCTCAGGAACTTCTATCATAAGCGTTGTCTTATTTCTCTGATTATGTGTTACCACAGGGATTTTTTGCAGGATTTCTTTCCCCTCAGGATACTTTTGCATCAATATTTCACGGGCAGTCTCCATTGCACATGGACAGGCAGTCATTCCATTTACTATTACTCCTATTAACTTTGTAACTGGAATACCATCTATACGCTCTGCTTTTGCCCTTGCAACTATCTTATATGACTCTAAGCTTCTTTTCTTTGTTGGAGATTCACGTTCTAAAAAATAGTCTGCACACATATCTACTTCTGCATAGGTCGCATATTCGTGCCTATCAAGTAACTTCCTCGATATGGCGCCGCAAAGAACCTCCAAGCCGGATACAGGTTCTCTTACTGATTCATCTACTATTTCATTTATTATTTCTACATTCCGGGACATGTGCGAGCCCCTCTGCTGTGCAGGTAAATCAACAAACGCATTTATCGTAGGAACAAGAGTCCCAGTAGTCCCAGGTCGCCTTATCCTTACGGGTTTTTTTACTCCTCTAACTCCTACTCGAGTTAATCTAAACGAACCATATGAAGGTCCTGCTTGAATATCTGGATAGGTCATATTCCCAGACTCGCAACGCTTTTCTTATCCTTATCTCTTTCTATACTCACGATATATTTACGACAGTATTATCTAATGCACAATTAATGTACAATTTTAACCAACTTCCCAAAAATAAAAATAGCACAATTCTATATGGTTAACGATAGGTGATAAATTGGCGTTATCTCCTCTGTCATCAAAAAATCTGAAAAAGTTGAACCAGAACATCGGTGGCGCTGAAATAATTTGGAAATATCAACTCCGAGGCGAGGTTGGTTCTGTCTCTATCTCGAGAGATGGGTCCATAAACCTAGCGGGAACTTCTGAAACTTCAGGCAAAGGGATGCTATTTTGTATTAATAGAGAAGGAGAACTCCTTTGGAAATATGCATTCCCAGGGAAGATTCTCGGCTTGGGCATCTCTGAGGATAGAAATACAATTGTTGCAGGCGGAGAAGATAAAAAAATAACTATGCTCGATGGAAAAGGCAAACTTATCTGGGCGTTCTCTGCACAATCATCAATCACATCTGTTGAAATATCGCCCGAGGGAAGCAAAATACTTGCTTCTAGTCTGGATAACAACATATACTGCATATCTAAATCAGGAAAAATCCTCTGGAAATATACCGGCGGAGCATCTATGGTAGGCGTATCAGGTTCTTGGGAAAGTGAAGATATTCCTACTTCTGGCGAAGGTAATATAGTTGCTGCCGTTTCTTCAAACAAGTATCTCTATTGCTTTTCCTCGGAAGGTAAACTTCTCTGGCAACATGCTACAGCAAAAAGTATGCAGTGTATTTCTGTTTCTCTTGATGGTTCTATAATTGTAACAGGCTCTACAGATAATCATCTACATTGTTTTGACAAAAATGGAAAAGAACTTTGGAAAATCGAATTAAACTCGCCAGCAAAAACAATATGCACTACAAAAGATGGCTCTGCGGTCTTTGCAGGAACTGAGAAAGGGATGCTTTACTGTTTGACAAGAAGAGGCGAACTTATCTGGAAACATGACATGGGAAAAGGCATTCTTGCACTTGCATGCGCTCCTGACGGCTCTGCTCTTGCCCTAGGCTCTGCTGATAAAGGTCTCTATTCAATTGATAATAGCAAGACTGCAACCAAACTCATAAAAGAGGAAGAAGAAAGAAGAAAACTCGAAAAAGAACGTGCAACAATCGAAGAAAAACTCCAAAAAGCATACGAGGAAAGAAAGAAAAAAGAACTCGAAAGAAAAAAAGCAGAAGAAGAAAAGAAAAGATTAGAAATCGAATTGAAGAAAAAGGAAGAGATGTTTGCAAAACAGAAAAAAAAGGTCGAAAAGGACATCGAATTCCTCACAAATGCAATTACTGATATCGCAAATGCTTCTACACAGGTCCTCGAGGCAAAATCTAAACTCGAAAATGCTAAAAAGTTCCTCTCAGAAGGAAATTTAGAAAAGGCATCTGCAAACTCTAAAGAATGCGAACTAATCCTGGAAAAATTCAAAACCCGCATCAACGAAATTTTAGCAAAAATGGCAACAGAACGACGGCTTGCATAATCCTTCTACTCCTTACTATACTCTTTCCTTATACTTACTTAACTATACATTTTATACATTTTTTACTCAATAATTCTGTTGTTCCTGGTGGATCATGCCTAATTATCGTGCCCTTATCCCTTTCAATCACAATCCTTTATATCTTCCAAGCCGGGGCTCGTAGATTATATTCTTCTCAATTAGCATCTTTATATATTCTTCTGCTTTGCTTCCATCTATTCCGTTCTCATTTAAAGCCGTTCTAAAATCATCTTCTGAAAATTCTCTATTTCCTAACTCCTTTGCAATTTTCTCAATTAATTTCATTTTTCCTTCTCTATTTACTTTTCTATTTACTCTTCTTCTTATTTTTTCCTCTGCTCTTTCCTCTTTATCACTACTCGATTCTAATCTATCTGTACTATCTAAATTACAAAAATCATCCAAGCCTGAAATATCCAAGAATGAGATATCTTTTTTGTATATTGAGGTGGATATGGATGCATTTATCTCTGCAACCTTATTCGCAGCCTCTCTTTCAGAATCTGTTTTAATTAGTATCAAATCTTCAAAAATCTTAAACCCTTTTCCACACCAGGGGCATTTTGTCGTCTTTATCCCATAAACTATACTCTTCCCTTTTTTACAATTCGGACACGATACCACAGCAAACATATTCCTTTAACTATACTCTAAAGATATTATTTAATATTATCTATAATTATTTTATCGAATTTTAATTTAACTCTAATTTAGACAACCTCAGCAAACTCTATTTCTCTTCTGTCTCTCCTTCACCTTCGGTTGTTTGTGCGCTTTCGGCTTTACCTTTCTTTGAATATTTTCCACTTTTTACATACGGTCTCTTTGGCATGCCCTCGGTAATTATCTTAAATGTCCCTTTTGGTCTCCCTCTTCCTCGCTTCATTTCCACAGGTCTTATCGCATATAATATTCTACCAAGTTCTGCAATCGCTTCGGGCGTATTCTTCAACTTCAGATAGAAATCTTTAGTCAATATCTCGTAGTCAAATCCCTCATCTTCAGACATGTTATTCCTCCATCTTCTCCTTATCTATGTTAAATTATTTATATTTATTTACAAAATTGATGGAAAAAAGTAAACGGAAAAGATACATTTTGAAAATTATAATAAACTTATAATAAACTATAATAACGCTAAAACTGCCAGCATGCTCTATGCTCTTATGCTATTATTTCTAAAATTTCATATTTCTCAAAATTAAAGAATTCGAAACCACAGATACAGAACTCATAGCCATGGCAAATCCAGCAAATTCTGGTGTTAGCAAAATACCAAATACAGGATATAACACTCCAGCCGCAATCGGAATTCCTATCGAATTATACACAAAAGCCCAAAATAAATTCTCTTTTATTTTTCTTAAGGTCTTTCTCGAAAGAATTATGGCTCTAGATACATCTCTCAAATCGTCTTTCATTATTACAATGTCCCCTGTCTCTATCGCAACATCTGTGCCAGAACCTATCGCAATACCTATATCTGCCTGTGCTAGCGCAGGCGCATCATTTATTCCATCTCCAACCATTGCAACCTTATATCCTTCTCCTTGTAGGTTCTTTATTTCACTCGCCTTCTCATCAGGCATTACTTCTGCTATTACTTTCTCAATCCCTACTCTAGATGCTATCGCTCTTGCTGTCCGTTCGTTATCTCCAGTCAACATTATACAACTTATACCCATCTTAGAAAGTTCCATTATCGCATCTTTCGCACTCTCTTTCTCTAAATCCGCAATACCAATTAAACCAACCAAAACGCCTTCAAGTGCAACCAGCATCACTGTCTTCCCCTTATCTTCAAGTTCCAATACCTCTCTCATCTCCCTCTCAAAATCAGCATACTTTACACCAACCTTCTTCATAAACTGCCTATTTCCAAGGCTTACTTCTTTCCCATCTACAATACCCGAAATCCCCAAGCCAGGATGTATCCTTATATCAAATCCCATTTTATCTTCAACTTTTAACTCGCTCCCTTTCTTAAGAACCGCATCAGCAATCGGATGCTCAGACCCTTTCTCAATTGCACATGCATACGATATCAAATCCTTTTCGTCTTTCACATTTGCATGAACATCTCTAAATACTTTCACATCTGTAACAACGGGCGCACCTCTCGTAATCGTTCCAGTCTTATCAAATACCACAACTTGAACTTTCCCTGCATTCTCAAGCGTCTCTCCCCCTTTTATCAGAATACCCCTCTCAGCCCCAAGCCCGGTACCTACCATTACCGCAGTGGGTGCTGCAAGTCCCATCGCACATGGACACGCAATCACTAATACTGCAATCGCCACTCTCAACGAAAACACAATCCCTTCGCCTGCTAAAAAGAACCAAAATAAAAATGAGATAATCGAAGTTAGCATTACAAACGGCACAAAATAGGAAGAAACCAAATCAGCATACCTTTGTATGGGCGCTTTAGAACCCTGCGCTTCTTCAACTAAACGGATGATTTGTGATATGAACATATCTTCTCCAATCTTTGTAACTCTGAATTTTATGTACCCTTTTTTGTTTATAGTCGCGCCAATAATCTCCTCTCCAACTGTTCTCTCAACAGGGATACTCTCGCCCGTTATCATCTTTTCATCGATAGTTGCGTGTCCTTCTATAACAACCCCATCTGCAGGTATTCGCTCACCCGAACGCACAACAACAACATCTTCTAATTTCAACTCATCTGTCGAAATTTCAACTTCTTTCCCATCGCGAACCACATGTGCAGAAGTGGGTTTTAGACCAATTAGTTTCCTAATTGATTCTGATGTCCTACCTCTTGCTCTTGCCTCAAGAACACGACCTAATATTATAAAGAAAATCAGAACCGCAGAAGTCTCATAGAACAATTCACCTTCATAAAAGAATGTACTTCCAAAAGAATAAAAATAAGCAGCCGACGTGCCTAACATAACAAGCACATCCATATTTGCCGATTTACTTTTTATTGCATGATAACTCCCTTTATAGAACTGATATCCTCCAATAAATTGGACTGGCGTGGCAAGCATAAATTGCACATACGAAGAATATGGTATGCCCACTTTGAACATGCTTATTATGAAAATCAAAATTGAAAAAATTCCCGTGAAAACCAACAGTCTCTGTTGTGTGCGCATCTCTTTTTCTCTAATTTCCTTTTCTATATCTATCCTCGATTTTATTTCAAATGGCTGATACCCTGCCTCATTAACTATTCTAAATATCTTTTTCTTATCTATTATATCTGGAAAATATTCTACTGTCCCTCTTTTCAATGCAAGGTTTACATTTACACTTTTTACCCCTTTTGCAGAAGATAATACTCTCTCGATTCTTGCTGCACAAGCAGCACAACTCATACCTTCTATTCCAAAAGTGAACTTTTCCAAATTGTTCGTACCCTCCTTCTCAGCAATTCCCATTTACCTCTATAGACAATATCAAATTTCAATTTAAGAAATCTTTGCACAGATTGCACATCATTTTCAATCTTCGACTCGGATTTTATATTTTATTTTCTTTTTATTTTTCGTCTCATTTTATCTTCTCATCTAATCATATTATTTTATATTCCTATTAAATCATATTTTAATTTCTCTTATTTACCTTTATCTTTTTCGCATCCTAAGTAACGCAACGTCTGCAGCTATCGTCATGGCATCTAAGGTAGGCGCTATCGGTGGCGCATATACAGTCTCTAATTTTGAAAATGTCTCAAGCGTCATCTCAGATAGAATTGCAACAGCAAATACATTTATCCTCTGAAATACCTCTTTTTCACCGAATATCTGCGCACCTAATATCTTCCCACTCTCAGGATGCGAAAGCACTTTCACAACCAACGGAACCCCACCCGGATAGTAATGCGGTAACGTGCTCCCTGTATATTTCCCCACAATCGCTTTTATTCCTGCTTTCTCAAGTGCCACCTGCGTAGGTCCTACTCCTGCTATCTTTGCCTCAAAAAGTTCCGTCCCTCTTGTAATTAAAATCCCTCTCGGCATCTCTTCTTTACCTTGCGCACCTAAAACTGCATTCGTTCCAGCAACTTTGCCCTGTTTTACTGCAATAGTTCCCAAGCCTACCAATATCGGAGCACCAGTTGCAAAATCGTAATATTCTGTACAGTCTCCAACTGCATATATCCCATCTACATTAGTTTCACATCTTGCATTCACCTTTATCCCGTTCGTTATACCAATCTCACATCCTGCCATTTTTGCAATCTCTGTATTTGGTCTGTTCCCCGCTGCAACCACAACTAAATCAGCAGGTATCATCGTCTCTGTCTTATCTGAATTGTTCTGCACAACAACTCCTTCGATTCTTTCCTCACCGATAACACGCACTGCTTTGCTGTTTAGAATAAAATGTATCTTATCCTTAAGTTTCTCAAGCATAAGTTCTGCTATATCGTTATCTGACATCTGCAAAAGTATATTCGGTAGATACTCCACTACTGTAACATCCATTCCTCTTTCGTACAATGCTTCTGCGGTCTCCAAGCCGATAAATCCTCCGCCTATAATTACCGCATTCTTACCTTTTACTACTTGCTTAGAAATCTTCATACCATCCTCTAAGGTTCGAAGAACTGCTGCATTCTCTTTCAATATTTTTCTCTCCTTATCTGCAAAAATGCCGTCTATTTGCGGAATCGATGCCGATGCCCCTGTTGCTATTACAAGCGAATCATAACTCATCTTTTCTTCTTTCCCAGTTTCCAAATCTTTTACATCAATCACACGTCCTTTTGGTTCTATTCCCGTTACTTCGTGTCCAAGGAGAAGTTTTATATTGTTTTTCGCAAACCAAGTTTCATTGAATTCTATTAAATCTTCGAAATTCTTTATCTTTCCTGAAATCGCATATGGCAAACCACATCTCGAATATTGTGCTCTATTTTCTCTATTGATGACTATGATTTCTGCTTTCCTATCTGCTTTCCTTGCAAACTGTGCCGTCGTTCCCCCAGCCGCACCACATCCTATGATAATCAGTTTCATTTTTCCACCTTATAACCTTATATCCAGAAACGTAATTATTTTTTAGAACCATAACCTTTCCGATAATATATCTCTAATTTTACTAATCTCAACTACCACACATCTCCATACTACTGATGTAACATATCCACGGATATAACAATTATGGGCATAACAAAAAGAAATAATTTAAGTGAATTATCTAAGTAAAAAGTAGAAATTAAGTAAAAATTATGAGAAGAGCAGCACGAAGGTAACTATAACTCCCATCACCGCTTCGCCCATCACAAGTCCAGTTGCTACCATGAAGGTATCAAGAACCTTGAAGGTTCTCTTTCTTTCTGACCATTTCTCTCTTTTTGCTGTCGGTATGAGATATTTCTTCTCCCAGAAATCACGCAATGCGCCACCGGTCAACATTGGAAGTGTAAGCGAAAGTGGAAAATACATACCCAAGCCAAAGGCTGTTCCCATACCCGTTGTAAATTCCGCAAATATTCCAATCACAATCCCAGCAACAAGATATTGAACAATCTGAGGAGTGG
>Ga0123519_10002251_pt1 | contig 32774 bp, 24 predicted proteins | sample YelNatPaOPRAMG02_FD_87396 | JGI IMG/M metagenome (GOLD analysis project Ga0123519, IMG submission 87396) | Hot spring microbial communities from Yellowstone National Park - Yellowstone National Park OP-RAMG-02 (version 2) | ecosystem: Environmental > Aquatic > Thermal springs > Hot (42-90C) ... | reverse complement strand
TCTCAATCTGGAGATGGCGAACGCTCCGGACATAGTCGAGGTTGCGCTTGATGTCGGCCCTGACGAGGTCTGCATCGTGCCGGAGAAACGGCGCGAACTCACGACCGAGGGCGGGCTTGACGTGCTGCGCAACAGGGCCGGCCTTGCGCGAACCATCAAGCGTCTTCGCAAACGCGGCATAGAGGTGAGTCTTTTCGTGGAGCCTGACAGGTCGGTGATTGCCGCCGCGCGCGAGATCGGAGCGGATGCGGTGGAGCTGCATACGGGCCTGTTCTGTATTTCACGGGGTGCTGAGGCGCGGGCCGAAATGAGGCGGCTTGTCGAGGCCGCCCGGTTCGGTCACGGGCTGGGGCTGCGCGTCAACGCGGGCCACGGAATCAACATGGCGACCATCGAAGGAATCCTGCGCATACCGTACCTTGACACACTGAACATCGGACACAGTATCATCTCCAGGGCGATAATGGTGGGCCTTCGAGCCGCTGTCCGCGAGATGCTCGGTGCGATGGCCAGCTACAGACTGCGGGGGCAGGCATGAAGGGAAAGGGCATCCTGGGGATAGGCATAGATCTGGTGGAAAACGACAGGATGGAGGCCGTCATTGAGCGGTGGGGGGCGCGTTTCAAGGACAAGGTGTTCTCTCCGGCGGAACAGGCTTATTGCGATTCGAAAGGGTTTCCGGCCCAGCACTATGCAGGCCGCTTTGCGATCAAGGAGGCGGTGACAAAGGCCCTGGGGACGGGCATGGGGCCCCTTGTGGCCTGGCGCGACATCGAAGTCGAGCGCGATGAGAACACCGGCGCTCCGTCCGTGCGGCTCAGTCCGAGGGTCCGGCGGATGATTGGCAGCGGAGAAATTCTGGTGAGCCTTTCGCACACACGGCGCTATGCCGTGGCTCAGGCGCTGTGGATCGCGCCCGCGAGCCGGCAACGGGGAGGGAGCAGGAATTGATCACCGTATCGTCTCAGACAATGAGGGATCTCGACAGAAGAACCATCGCCGAGTTCGATATATCGGGCGAAACCCTGATGGAACGGGCCGGCGAAGGAGTTGCCGATCATGTTTACAGCCTCATCCGGCAGGCAGGGTTTGAAGACCCTCTGATACGTTTTGTCGCCGGACGCGGCAACAACGGCGGCGACGCTTTTGCGGCGGCCTGCAGGCTGAAGGAGCGCAACTTCGATGTTGAGGTGTGGCTTGCGTCTGAAGTCTCCTCGGTGAGCGGCGACGCACTCAAGCATCTGGCGCGTCTCAGGTCGGCCCGGATTCCTCTGGAGGAGCTTCCAACCAAGGAGGACTGGGACGACGAGTTGAACGCGGATGATCTTTCAGGATGCGTGATAGTGGACGGCGTACTCGGGACAGGCATAAGAGGCCCGGCTCGCGGTCCCGCTGCCGGGGCGATCGGCTACATCAACGCCATGTCGCGCAGGAACTTTGTGGTTTCCATAGACATTCCATCCGGACTCGATGCTGACACCGGCGAGGCACTCGGCGACGCAGTTTGCGCGGATGTCACCGTCACCATGGGCCTGCCCAAGACCGGCCTGGTGCAGCCGCGGGCGGTCGAACACGTGGGCGTTGTGGAGGTGCACGACATCGGGATTCCTCCTTCCCTGTGGCAGGGGATGCGTTCGGAGGTTGAACTCGTTACACATTCAGACTTCAATGAAACGCTGAAAAGGCGGCCCCGTATTTCCCACAAGGGCGATTACGGACATCTTCTGATAATTGCCGGGTCTGCAGGCCATTGGGGGGCGGCCGGGTTGGCATGCCTGGGGGCAGCCTGCTCCGGCGCCGGACTCATCACCGCGCTGGTTCCGGAAAGAGCTGCGGCTTTTGCGCTTTCCCTTGCGCCTGAGGTGATGGTTTACGGAGGGCTTGAAAACGAGGCAGGAGGACTGAAGCCGGACGCTCTTGAGCGTCTGGGACGCTTCCCTGATGCTTTCAGCGCGGTTCTTGTCGGTCCGGGCATGTCCGCCCATCCTGACACCCTCAAGCTTGTGCAGAAAGTACTGGACAGTACCGCCGTTCCGGTCGTTCTGGACGCTGACGCGCTGAACTCGCTGGCTGGGAGGATCGAATCTCTCCGTATGCATGGAAAACGCCTTGTTCTCACCCCGCATCCGGGAGAGATGGCGCGTTTGCTGGGATGCGCCGCTCAAGATGTGCAGAGCGACCGTTTCGGAGCGGCCCGCAGGGCGGTCGAGGCAAGCGGAGCGGTTGTGGCGCTCAAAGGGGCCGGCACCGTCGTAGCCGGGCCGGGGACGGCCCTTCACGTCAACCTGACCGGCAATCCCGGCATGGCGCGGGGCGGCATGGGAGATGTGCTGGCCGGCTTCATGGCCGGTCTGGCCGCCCAGGGGATTGCTCCTTTCGACGCGGCGCGTCTTGCAGTGTACCTTCATGGAAGAGCTGCTGACCAGACGGCATGGCGGGGAACCCAGACGGCCGCCAGACCCGGGGAAGTCGCGCAATCGCTCATGTACGCATTCCGGGATGTCGTGCTCCGCTGATGGATGAGCGCCGTTGACGGAAACGGGGGGAACGACTAGAGTTGCTCAGATGGATGAAATCGTCGTTCCTGAGGTATCAACCTTTTGGAGGAGGCGAAGGTGACAGGAAAGAAGGGGCAAGTGGATTCGTCAGACAGGGCGCGGAGCCAGAGGGCTGTGTTGATTGATCTGGATAACACCGCTTTTCACTGCAGAAAAATTGTCATGGAGGCGATGGCGGGCGTTCTCGAAGAGAAGGGTATTACTCTCACCCGCCATCTCTTCATCAAACACTTTCTTGATGCTCCGCCGTCGGAGGCTCTGGAAGCGCTGCTGAACGCTTCCGGCAAACAGCGTCTGTCCAGAGAAAAACTTCTGGCGGAGCTGGAAGAAGCGACAAAGGCCGCTGTGCTTGAAAAAGTGGCGTCCGCGACTCCTCAATTCTCTGCGCTTGTGAAGGCTGCGCAGGAGAAGGGATGGCTGGTAGGCGCGGTTACGTGTCTGGACGTGGAAACTGCCGGCAGGATGCTGGAAAAATGCGGTATGGCGGCGGCTGTCAACGTTCTGCTGCCCTGCGGAACCGACACGGAAAAGCATTTCCCGACGTCTGACGTATGGCTGCGTCTCGCCAAGCAGATGAATATCACCCCCCGCCGATGCGGGGTGGTCGCATCGTGCGCTGTCCTGGTTCAGGCGGCGTTGTCGTGCGGAATGCGGGTCTTTGCAACGCCGGACGATTTCACTTCTTTTCAGGATTTCGGCGGAGCCGAGGCCGTATACGAGAAGTTCGACGAAGCTGCCGTGCGAAACATCGTCGAAATCCTGGCAGGCGGATGATGGGAACGCAGTTGGAAGCTGCGGCAGGCGGTCTGATCACGGCCGCCATGAAGGCAGCGGCCCGTGCCGAGGGTGTGAGTGCGGAGGCCGTTCGGCGGCAGGTTGAATCGGGCCGCGCGGTCATCCCCTGCAATCCAGCCCACAAGAATCTCCGCCCGGCTGTCGTCGGCAGGGCTTTTCGCACGAAGGTGAACGCCAATATAGGGCGTTCCCCCGAAGTTTCTTCCGCGCGTGGCGAGATGCGCAAACTTCTGGCCGCTCTTGAGGCTGGGGCCGATACGGTGATGGACCTCAGCGTAGGTGCCGGACTTGGGAGGATACGGCGCAGGATAATTGCGGGATGTCCCGTTCCGGTTGGAACAGTGCCGATCTATGAGGCGTTCTGCAGGGCCGACGGAAGGATCGAGAGGCTGGACTCACAACTGATCCTGGATGTCATAGCCGAACAGGCGGAAGAAGGCGTTGATTTCATGACGCTTCATGCCGGCGTTCTCCGCCGAATGCTGCCGCTGGCCATGCGCAGGAAGCTGGGGATCGTCAGCAGGGGAGGGGCCATCATCGCAAGGTGGATGTGCCGCTTCGGCAGGGAGAATCCGCTCTATGAGCGGTGGGGCGACGTCCTGGAAATATGCCGCCGGCATGATGTGACCGTTTCCCTTGGGGACGGACTGAGGCCCGGATGCCAGGCAGACGCCAGCGACGCGGCGCAGTTTGCCGAGCTTGAAACGCTCGGCGAACTGGTGAGGATATCAAGGCGGGCCGGCGTGCAGGCGATGGTCGAGGGGCCGGGGCATATTCCGTTCGACCAGATAGAGATGAATATCCGGCGCGAACAGAAGATTTGTTCGGGCGCGCCGTTCTATGTTCTCGGCCCCGTGGTCACCGACGTGGCGCCCGGCTACGATCACATTTCCGCGGCAATCGGCGCGACGGCCGCGGCTTTCTACGGAGCATCGCTTCTGTGCTACGTAACTCCTTCGGAACACCTGGGGCTTCCCACGGCGGAGGAGGTCAGAACAGGTGTCGTGGCCTTCAGGATCGCGGCGCATGCGGCCGATATCGCCCTCGGTATTCCCGGCGCCAGGCAGAGGGACGACGCGATGGCCGAAGCCCGGATGAAGATGGACTGGCGTGCTCAATTCAGGCTGGCTCTGGACGGCCGTATGGCCGCCGGGCGTTTCAGAAAGTCGGGCCGCAGCATTCCGGAGGGGTCCGACCACTGCACAATGTGCGGACGCGATTTCTGCGCGGTGCGGGCGTCGCGCGAAATGAGGCGGCGGGCCAAATGAACCCGCATTTTGCGATTTCTCAGAGTGCGGCCGCTGCGGGGCGCTGGATGTGCAGCCCTTTGCTAATGCTGCAACTGCCTCATAGCAGAGCTGATGTCGGGCTCCGGTCAATCCCGAGCGGTTTGAGAAATGGCCTTTCGCTACGATTTTCCGTATTCGCCTTCTTGTACTTGCCTGTTCAAGCAGGTTTGTGTCCAAACACCATGTTTTTCCGATAGGTCATGCAATCCGGCAGCTTCTCAAACGCGGAATCCGGGATGAAAAGACCGGCGGAATCCGGGGGAGGAGCCGCGTGGAGCAGGGCTGTTGACATAGTGCGCCGGCTGCGCAGTGAACACGGATGTCCCTGGGACAGGGAGCAGACTCTTGTTTCGCTGAAGGCCGCTTTTGTGGAGGAATGCTGCGAACTCCTGGATGCCATCGAGAGCGGCGACGCCACCGCTCATCTCGAAGAACTCGGCGATGTGCTGCTACACATTCTCCTGCAGGCCCGAATTCGGGAGGAAGAGGGCGTTTTTTCCATGGATGATGTTCCGGCGGCTCTTGCGGAAAAGCTGATTCGCCGCCATCCTCATGTGTTTGCGGGCGCCAGCGCCGCTGATTCGGCGGAAGTCCTGAAGAGGTGGGACAAAATCAAGGCCGAGGAAAAGGGGGAAAGGAAAAACTGGCACGACGGTGTTCCTGCCTCTCTCTCGGCTCTTGTGAGGGCGCACAAACTCCAGGCTCGCGCTTCGAAACTCGGGTTCGACTGGTCGAAGGTCGGCGAAGTTTTTGCCAAGGTGAACGAAGAGATTGAGGAGGTGCGAAGGGCGGTTGAGTCCGGAAGTTCCCTCAGAGTGAGGGAGGAAGCCGGCGATCTTCTCTTTGCAGTTGTCAATCTTTGCCGTTTTCTCGGCGTCAACGGAGAGGATGCTCTGCATGCGGCCACGGCAAAATTCGTGGAACGTCTGTCTGCGGTTGAAGAGCGGCTGCGGGCCCGCGGCATGAAGATAAGCGACTGCGGGAGCGAAGAACTTGACAAAGAGTGGGAGGCGGTCAAGCGGAGCGGGAAGGCGGAGCGCCTGGGTTGTTAGGATTGGGTTTTTGCTGGAAATGGCGCAGCACTGCGCGGGCTGGAGAATCCTGTGAGGAGGCCCGACGCAGGGCCGCCAGTTCCGCGTCCAGCCGGCTCGCCCGCTGAAGCGCGGATGCAAGCTGCCGTTCGATTTCTCCGGCCTCTGCGCAGACGGTGGCGAACAACTCCATCAGCAGCGCCGCGGCCGGGCTCTGCAAGTCTGAGACTTGGAGCTTCTCGCCTGTTTTCCGGTGGCGTATTTGCGTATGAGGCGGAATCACGCCATCGTCCAGCATCGTTCGTACAGCCGGAATGGGGAATGGGCCGCATTCGGATCCGTCGGCCAGCTCTATCATCCAGTCCATCCGAAGCTCGGGCACCGATCCTGCCGGAACCCATGTGGCGCCATCCTTCGACACTTCATGCTCAGGACTCAGCCGGCATTGCGCGGCCCAGTCGCGAAGCTCTGCGAGGGTGACAGGACCGTAAACGTGCTGCGGGTCTGAGCGCATTCGCCAGGTCCGCGGCGTTTGGGCGGGTTGGCCGGCCGGAATGGACAAAGAGGCATCGGCGGTCTTCCTCGCGGCTTCGGTGACGAGTTTTTCGAGTTCGAGTTCTCTTGCCTTGAGTTGTTCCGCAAGCCTTTTCGACTCTTCCCTTGCGGCGGCCAGTTGACTTTCGAGATCCGCAATCTTCCTTAGTTCCTCGCCGGCCGCAGCCGGCGCAGGCTGGCTGGCGCGCAGTTTTTCGATTTCGGCGGCGGCTTTGGCTGCGGACTCTTTTGCCTCCCTGATCTGTTCGGCGTACTCCTTCTCGCGCCGGGCCGCTGATTCCGCAAGCTCCTTTTCCCGCCTGCGCAGAGACTCAAGCTCCTTTTGAGCGGCTTCGAGGAGGCCGGATGTGTTGTAGGTGGTCTGTTCCAGGTCGCGGACGCGTTCCAGCAGCTTCTTTTCCCTCTCGTCCGTTGAGGCGAGCATCTGCGCCTTGAAGGCCTGTTCCTCTTTTATCTGGCGTTCGAGAGCTTCTAGGCGGGCGGATCTTTTCTCAAGTTCCGCTTCCGCGGCCGACCGCGCCGTTTCGGCCGCGTCCACCCTGGCAACAAGCTCCTGAATGCGCAGCTCCGCGGCTTCTTTCTCCCGGCGGAGCCGCGCCGTTATCTCGCCGTTTTCCGAAATCCTGCGCGACATCTCCGCGACGGAATCCGACGAGGTTCTGAGCTGCTTTTCCAATTCGAGAATGCGGCTCTGAAGGGCCTCATTGTCAGCTTTGGCCCTGCGGTCTGCCTCGGCGCGGGCGGCTTGTTCTGTTTCTGCCGCCTTCTCGAGGTCGGCGAGCCTTGTCTCGAGTTCGCGTATTCGGTTCGCCGCCTGCGTTTCGCGAATTTCTGCATCGTGCAGGGCCGAATCCTTCCGTTCGCATTCTGACTTCAGTTCCTGGAGTTCTCTGGAGGCATGTTCAGATGCGGTGCGGCTGCGGTCCAGAGATGTTTGCAATTCCGCGGCGCGGCCGGAGAGTTCGTCGCAGCGCCGGACCGCATCCTGAAGCTGTCCGGCGAGATTTTGTTTCTCGGCTTCGAGATTGCGAAGCAGTTCATCCTGGCGCGCCATGGCCGATTTCTGGTTTTCCATTTCGCGCCTTGCTGCGGCAAGTTCGGCTTCGGTTGCGTTGAGTTTTTCGGTGGCTTGCGAGACGCGCTCCGACCATTTCCGTTCGGCTTCAGCCAGAGCCTTTTCTGTTTCCTGTCGCTCCCTGGCAAGGCTCTGGGCGGCAGACGAGGCTTCGGCTTCAGCCTGGCGCAGCCTGTTTTCGAGTTCCTCAATCTTGGATCTGAGGGTTTCTTCCCTGGCCATGGCCTCTGCGAGTAGCTGCTGCGCCTCTGTTTTGTGCGAACGCAGAAGCGTCTCGGCCTGCTCCCTGACCTTTTGCTCCATCTCGGCGAGCTGGCGGCGAACAGCGGCAATTTCCTGATCGCGCTGAAGGGTTGCGGCCTCGGCCTGAACGCGCAATTCCTTCTCTCGCTCCGCAAACCGAGTCTGCTCTTCAAGCCGGCGTCGCGTTTCCTCAAGGCTCTGTTCTGCCTCGGAGAGCCGGGTCTGGAGTTCGGGAATTTGCTTTTGCGCCTTCTCCTGAGCTGCGGCCAGTTCTTCGTTCAGGCGGCGCATTTCGTAGATCTGCGTCCGGAGTTGCGAGATTTCGACCTCTGAACGGCCGGCCGCTTCCGCCATTTGAGACGCAATTTGCTGCTCGCGCCGGGCCAATTGATCCCTCATCTCGTTCAACCTGGCTTCCTTGTCGGCGATCGTTTTTTGGGCTTCGGCGAGCCGTTCATCCTTCGCGTTCAGATCGGCTTCGAGCGCGGCGAGTCGGCGTTTCAACTCCTCCTGAGCCGCCATCGCTTCCGAGCGGGTCGCGGAATGGCGCGATTTCTCGGCCGCGAGTTCCTCTGAAAGCCTGGTCAATTCCGCGGGTGGCGCAGCAGGCGTCTGTCGAAGCTGTTCGATCTGGCGCAGAAGTTCCCGCTCGCGCTGGCGGTTTTCCTGGCGGATATTTTCGCTCTGCTTGTTTGCCTCGCTCAGCTCCTTTTCAAGCCTTGCGAGTTTCTCCTTGCTGGACTGAACCTCCTGGGTGAGATCCGCTATGAGCCTGGACATTTCGGCTTCTTTTTTCAGCCACAGGCCGCGCTCCTCCATCTGCGTCTTTTCGGCCTGGGGCTGCTTCGCAGGCGGCATTTCGGCCGCAGGCGCGCGCGGAGGAGCCGGAGGCTGGACAGGAGGGGCGGCGGGCTGCGGAGGAGGCGCTGGCGCAGCAATATGGCCGGCGGCAGTGAAAGCCAAATGCCTGCTCTCCGCCTCTGGGTGCGGGGGCTGGGGCATCGCAGGTTGCGCGGCTGGCGTCTTCGGCGGGGTAGGCGGGGCAGGCTGGACCGGCTGGACATCCTCTCCCTTCAGAAGGGCGCTCAAAGGGAGGTCCTTTCCTGTGTGTCGGTTGTGAAGAACGGCATCAGGCGAAATAATTCCGCGTTTGACCAGGGCTGGCGCGGCAAGGAGGTTGAACGGACCGTATGTGGCGCCTGTCACAAGTTCCACGGTCCAGTCCATTTTCAATGCAGGCACGTTTTCGGCGGGCATCCAATTGGTTTCGTCGGGCGAGACAAGATTGCCGGGCGAGACTCTGCCCTCGGACACCCAGTCGCTGAGAGTGGCAAACGTGATCGGCCCGTACACCTGATCGTCGCTGATCTTGATGTACCACGAGTCGACTTTTTCGTCCTGACCTTTGAAGCCCTCGTATATCCTGGACATGTGACCCGAAAGCCGCTTTTCAACCGCGCGTCAGCCGCTCAACCGGCAGCACTGAAAGATTCGCAAAAAAACTGCCGGAGCGTCAAGCTCATGTTGGATGGACGGGCAATGCAGCGCAATTGTGTCCGTCTTTTTGTGCTTTCTCGCTCAAGCCGCGTCCTGTATGAAGGCCATGTTTTTCCAACGGGTTGTGAAATCAAGCCGTCTCCCGAACGCAAAATCCCGCAGGCGGGGGAGGTCTTGGAGGTACGAATCATGAGAGAATGGGAGGACCCGTCAGTTTGCGGCCGGAACAGAGAGATTATGCATGCGCCGTGGGGCGCGTATTCAAGCGTGAGAGACGCCCTGCGAAGGACCCGCCCTCCGTCGCGTTTTTCGCTGCTGTTGAACGGCAGGTGGAACTTTTATCTGGCCGAATCGCCGGATTCAGCTCCGGAAGGATTCGAAAGAGCTTCTTTCGACGACAGCAGATGGGCATCTGTCGAGGTGCCCGGGAACTGGCAGCTTCAGGGCTTCGACCGTATTGACAGGCCGATATACACTAATGTCGCGTATCCGTTCCTGCCGGACCCGCCGAGAGTGCCCGAGAAAAATCCGACAGGCTGTTACCGGAGGACTTTCCTGATGCCGCGCGAATGGAAGGGCCGGAGGATTTTTCTGAATTTCGAATCCGTTGATTCGGCTTTCTTTGTCTATGTGAACGGAGTCGAGGTCGGTTACAGTGAAGACAGCCGCCTGCCTGCCTCGTTCGAAATCACGCCCCTTGTCCGTCCAGGCAAGAATCTCGTTGCGGCCAAAGTTCTGCGATTTTCCGATGGAACGTATCTGGAAGACCAGGACTACTGGCAGATGAGCGGCATTCAGAGGGATGTGATTCTTTTTGCGAAAAATCCGGTTCACATAAGGGATTTTGAGGTGCGGACCATTTTTCCGGCAAAAGATTTCAGCCGCGCGCGTTTGTGGGTCCGTGTTTATCTGTCCGCGCTTCGTTCGAGCGGCGTGAGCGAATGGGGGACCGTGAAATACGACGATGCGGCGGACTATGCGGTCGAGGCGATGCTCTATGATTCGCGAAGCCGGCCGGTTCTGCGCAGGCCGCTGCGCGGAGCTTTCGGCGCGGCATCACCCATGATGGCCGGCGATTCCGCGCCTCAGGCGGCGAGCGCGGTTCTTGAGGCCGAGGTGGCCCGGCCGCTTCTGTGGACCGCTGAGACGCCGCATCTTTACGTGCTTGTGATGAAGTTGCTGGACAGGAAGGGGCGTGTTTTGGACATCGAAAGCGCGCGGGTTGGATTCAGGCAAATCGAAATCCGCGACGGCATTTTGCTTCTGAACGGCAGGAGACTGATCGTGAGGGGCGTTAACCGGCACGAGTACAGCCCCGCGCGAGGCCGCGCTGTGAGCGATGGAGACATGGCTGCGGACATCCGCCTCATGAAGCGGCTCAATTTCAATGCGGTGCGCACGTGCCATTACCCGAACCATCCGCGATGGTACGATCTGTGCGATGAATACGGCCTGTACGTGATAGATGAAATGAATCTCGAAACCCACGGAGTTGAGGCCCTGCTCTCGAAGGACCCGGCGTGGGCAACGGCCTATCTGGAGCGGGCTGTTCGCCTGGTGCTGAGGGACAGGAACCATCCCTCAGTCATCATCTGGTCTCTGGGCAACGAGTCTTTCCACGGTCCCCATCACGCGGCCATGGCCGCGTGGGTTCGGGCCTGCGATCCAACCCGGCCGGTACAGTACGAGAGCGGACTTCCGGGACCGGCCGTGTCGGACATACTGTGTCCGATGTACCCTTCGACTGACAGGATCAGGCAGTTGCTTTCGAATCCTGATGAGAAGCGTCCGCTGATAATGTGCGAATACGCCTACGCCAAGGGCAACAGTTCCGGGAACGTCTTCAAGTACTGGGATCTGGTCAGGGAACTGCCGCGCTTCCAGGGCGGTTTCGTCTGGGACTGGGCCGACAAGGCGATCATCCGGGTTGGCGCAGATGGGCGGAAATACTACGACTACGGCGAGCCGGGGGTGGAGCCGAAACATGTCGAGCGGATGTGCCTGAATGGAGTGGTTGATCCGGATCTCAGGCCGCACCCTGGAGCATGGGAGATAATGCACGCCCAGGCGCCGGCGCGGCTGCTGTGCGGGGATGAAAATGCGGCTGCCCAAGGCCGAATCACAGTGCGAAACGAACATCTGGCGCTCAACCTCAGAGATTTTCGTCTTGAATGGGAAATCAAGGCTGACGGTGTGGTCCTGAAGAGGGGGCGTACGCCGGGCCTCGACATTCCGCCCGGCGAACAGCGGGAGGTGCGTCTTGGGGTAAGGCCCCTGCCTTCCGTGGCGGCCGGGTCCGAGGCATGGCTGAACGTGAGGCTGGTCCTGGCGCGCAGTACGGCGTGGGCTGATGCGGGCCATGCGATTGCGTGGGAGCAATTCAGGCTGCCGTGTCCGGCGGGACGCGCCAGGGTGGCGCGTCCGCGGATGTCGGAAGAGTTGCGCCTGCGCGCGGCGGGCGACAGGCTGATCATCACCGGCCGGAAGAGTCGAATTGTGTTTCGCGTGGACAGCGGCAGGCTGGAATCCTGTTCGGATCCTGACGGAGAGAGAATTCTGGAAGGGCCGGTCGAATGTTTCATGCGCGCGCCGACCGACATCGACTTCGCCACAGGCGATGGAGGGTACGGATTTCTCTGGAAAGAAGCGGGGCTGGACCGGCTTTCGAGGAAAGTCAGGGATATTGCATGGCGAAGCTTGGGCACATGGGGAGCGGAAATCCGGGTGCAGGCGGAATTGCAAGGAGATTCCCGCCGCGCTGTCCGCATCGTCACGATTACCGATTACCGGATTTCGGCGGGAGGAAGCCTCGATATCGAGCAGCATGTGTCAGTGAGAGGGGATCTGCCGACCGTCCCGAGGGTGGGCATGGCGCTGCGTATGCCCGGTCGGTATGGCCGGTTCATATGGTACGGTCGCGGCCCCTGGGAGAACTATGCCGACCGCAAGAAGGCGGCGATGGTGGATGTGTACCAAGGCGCTGTCGAAAGTGAATGTCCGTACATCTTTCCCCAGGAGTTCGGAGGGCGCGAGGATGTCAGATGGTGCGCTGTTGTGGATGACTATGGCTCGGGATTGATGGTTGCGGGCCGGCCGGTCCTGCATGTCTGCGCTCTCAGATATCGGATGGAAGATCTCGAAAGAGCGAGAAACTACGCCGAGCTGCGGCCGCGCGATGAAACGAACCTGCACATAGACGGTTTCCACATGGGGCTGGGAGGAGACACAGGGTGGAGCAGGAATGTGCATGCCGAATACCTCCTGCCGCCCGGAGACTACCGGTGGGCGTTTCGCATGTTGCTGTTGAGACAGGGCGAAATGCCCCCGGTTCCTGATCAGACCTGGATTTGAAAAATGGCCGAATTGAACAACCTCGCGGAAAAATCCGGCGGTCAGGCGCGACACGGCTTGAGCTGGTGGAGACAAGAAGGCAAAGACGGGAAATGGGAGGGAAAGACCATTTCTCAAGGCGGGAGTGATTGGGCGGGGCGGCTGCGGCATGGATGGGCGGCTGTGAGCGTCGCATATGCCGCGCTCCGGCCGATAGCGGAATGCGGGTTGATCCTTGTTCTGGCCTTTGGCGCGTCTGTCCGAGCCGCGGAAACCAATGACGTGTCGGAGCTCAGGCACACATTCAGCGCTGGCATTAATCTCACCAGGGGCAATTCTGAGACGATGCAGGCGAACGTCTCGTACACAGCCAGCTTCGGGGACGACAACACTGGTTCGGCGCGGGCCGGGACGGAAGGCAACTATGCCAGAAGCCTGGTCTCTTCAAACGAGGAGACTACGGTCGAGAACGTCCGTTTCTTCGCGTCAGGCAGAAGAATGCTCAGCGGCAGATGGGGCGTTGGCGGCAACGCCGCTGCTTTCTACGACTCCGTGGCCAGGATTGATTACCGTTTCACGGCCGGCATCGGCGCGGCTTTTTTTGTCGTCAAGACCGACCGATCCTCTCTGGTGCTCGAGGCCGGTCCCTCGTACATATGGGAGGAGGTTGCGGACAGGCGGGATGATTATCTTGCCGCCAGATTCAGCGAAAGATTCGAACACAAGTTCGGAACCAATGGTCGCGTCTGGCAGTGGGCGGAGCACATGCCGAAGAGCAGGGACTTCACGGACTATCTGGCGAACGCCGAGGCCGGGATCGAGTCGGCCATGAGCAGCCGGCTGAGGCTGAGGGTCGTGTTCCAGGAAAAGTACGACAGCAGCCCGGGTTCCGGAATGAAGCACAATGACCTTGCGCTGATAGCAGGGATCAGCGTGTCGCTGTGACGGAGGCGCGAGTCCTGCGCGGCGGCGCATTCCGCGCCGAGCATTCTATCCAGGCTCCGACAATCGCAGAATCCGGGTTCAGACCTTCACTGAGTCAGCGAGACCGGCGCAGTTGAACACCTGAGTCACCAGCATTTCAACGTGAGATGCGACCCTGTTCTTGACGCGAGTCATCAGCTCTTCCATTTCAGTGCCGCGATAGTCCTTGCGGAGAATTTCGCGGTCTATGGGGTCCAGATAACTCCGAGGATCGGTAAGTTTGCCTGGATCAACGGGTTTTCCGTCCTTGTCCTTGGCCGGAATCTTTCCGTCGAAAACATCCTTGGCCAGTCTGAGAGGCTCGCATTTCTTCACTATGCCGGGGTTGTCCTTGTAAAGATACCGGCGGAATTCGGCTGTGATGCCGAGGCGCAGGTCTGTGTCTATGTTGCATTTTCTTATCCCGGCATCGCGGCCTGCGATGATCTTCTCAAGCGGAACGCCCCGCGCGTCCTTCAGTTTGCCGCCGTGTGCGTTGATTTCCGCAATGAGATCCTTTGGAATGGTCGAGGAACCATGTCCTACAAGGAAGCATTTTTCGCTCATCCCGTAGGCGACGAGGCCCCTGTAGCTTTTTTCCACGACCTCGATCTTCAGCACGTGATCCAGATTCACTTCCGGGCCGAACTTATTCGGGCCGTGCGAGGTGCCGTACGTCACTGCAAGGGCGTCTGCGCCGGTTTCGGCGAAGAAATAGGGCACCAGCAGCGGATTGGAATACACGGCCTGCTGCTCGACGTCCTCTTCGATGCCGCCCAGGCCGCCGTATTCGCCTTCCACGCTCACCCCTTTCTTGCGGGCGATTTTGACTATTTCCGCGGTGACGGCTATGTTGCGCTCGAGCGGCTCTTCCGACATGTCAACCATGACCGAACTGAATCCGCTCTGAATGCATTCAACGCAGGTTTCCGGCGTTCCATGATCAAGGTGCAGGCAGATGGGATAGTTGTCCATCTTGAGGTACGACATGGCCCTGAGGACCATCTCCTGAATCTTTGAGGCTCCTCCCTGGAACTTGTTGGCGCCCCGGCTTGCCTGGATGATACCCGGCGCGCCGGCGCGGCGGAGCCCCTCGAGTATGCCTTCGGCCTGAGCATAGAAATTCACATTGAAAGCGCCGATTGAGGAACCCTTGCCCGGGTTCTCGCGCGACCTGTGTTCGGCGGCCTTGAGCAGCGGAACCATCGAAACGAGTTTTGCCATTTTCCCTTCCTCCCCTCAGCGTGCGGATTTTGAATCAGTCGAGCAAATTCTGCCCAAAATCGAAGCACAACGCCCGCACTTTCCTGCATGGCATCCGGATCGTCAAGCTCATTTGTGCTTGAGCGGCCGGAGCGGTCGGATACAGTAACGGTTTTCGCCGTGGGGTGACGATTCATGAAGGAAATTGGAATAGGTTTGCTCGGGTTCGGCACTGTCGGCGCCGGCGTGGTCGAGGGCATTCAGAAAAACAGCCATCTTATCGCCCGGCGTCTGGGGGTGAGGCTTGCGCTTCGGCGCGTGGCTGACCTTGATCTGGAGTCGGACAGGGGGGTCAGGGTTGACCCGGCCATCATGACACGGAACGCGCGCGAGGCCATCCACGACCCGTCGGTGGACGTGGTGGTTGAACTCATAGGCGGGACAGGCGTTGCGAGAGATTTCATTCGAGAGTCCATCGAAGCCGGCAAACCTGTTGTCACGGCGAACAAGGCGCTTCTTGCTGAACACGGCCGGGAGTTATTCGAGCTTGCGGCCAGGAAAGGCGTCCCCATGGGTTTCGAGGCCAGCGTTGGAGGGGGAATTCCGATAATTCGGGCGCTCAGGGAGGGCCTTGTGGCCGACCGGATAAACGCGATTTTCGGCATACTCAACGGAACGTGCAATTACATCCTTACGCGCATGGAGCAGGAAAATCTCGCGTTTGACGACGCGCTCGTGGCGGCGCAGAAAGAAGGGTATGCCGAAGCAAATCCCGGCCTGGACATTGATGGCCATGACACCGCTCACAAGGCGGCTGTGCTCGCGACCCTGGCTTTCGGATCCGCAGTGCCCCTGCACAACATCGTTGTCCGGGGAATCCGCGGCCTGGCGAAAGCGGACATGGATTATGCGCTGGGGCTTGGCTACAGGGTCAAACTTCTGGCCGTCATTCGACGGAGGGGCGCCGCGCTCGACATTCGCGTGCATCCAGCACTCCTGCCTCTTGACCATGTGCTTTCGTCGGTGAGCGGCGTGTACAACGCAATCCTCATCGAGAGCGACATGGCTGGAAGAACGCTCTACTACGGGCGCGGCGCCGGAAGGCTTCCCACTGCAAGCGCGGTGCTCAGCGACATTTCGTCCATTGCCCGGGCGATCTGTTTCGACGGAAGGCGCGCGCTGCCGTCTCTGCCGCGATTGTCAGACAGGGGCCTTCGGATTGCTGGCGCCGCGCAGAGCGAGTCGAGATTCTATCTTCGAATGACCCTTTCGGATCGGCCGGGCGTGCTCGGCAGGCTGGCAACCATTCTCGGGCGGCATAATGTCAGCATCGCTTCCGTGCTGCAGCAGGAGGGCAGGAGCGGGCGGTGCGTGCCGGTCGTGATACTGACGCACAGGGCTAAGGAGCGGGACGTGGGGCGGGCGGTGGCTCTCATAGATCGGCTTCGACTTGTCGGGAGCCGGACCGTTTCTCTGCGGATTGAGGACTGACCGCGGATCTCGCCTGGCGGTTAATGGGGGTTGCAACCAATGACAGGAGATGTTTCGTTGAAAGTTGCGAAATTCGGCGGCACATCGCTGGCGGACGCGGCACAGATTGAAAAAGTGGTGAATATCGTGAAGGCCGATCCCTGCCGGCGCATTGTGGTGGTCTCCGCGCCGGGCAAACGCCGCCCGGACGACATCAAGGTGACCGACATGCTGATAGCGTGCGCAGAGGCGAAGTGCGCCGGCCGCGATGCGCGCGATGAGGCCGCCGCCGTTGTGGGCAGGTATGCGTCCATCAGTCGCGAAGCGGGAGCGGAGGAAGGCCTGGTTGCATGGATCGCTGATGATCTGCGCCGCCGCCTGGACAGCGACAGGGGGAACAGGAACCGTTACCTTGACCTCGTGAAGGCTGCAGGGGAGGACTACAGCGCAAGGATGGTGGCGGCAATTTTCCGTGCCAGGGGCATCAAGGCAAGGTACACAAGTCCGGTGGAAGCAGGGCTGCGCGTCACCGAAGAATACGGAAACGCAATGGTTCTCAGGGATTCGTACGCCCGGCTGGCTGAACTGAGGGATGAGAAGGGAGTCATCGTTTTTCCGGGTTTCTTCGGGATCACTCCTGCCGGAACGATCGCCACATTTTCGCGGGGCGGATCGGACATCACAGGAGCGGTTCTTGCGGCCGCCGTCAAGGCTGACGTATATGAGAACTTCACCGATGTTGATGGCGTGTTTGCCGCCGACCCGCGCATAGTGCCGGACGCCAGGCCTGTGAGCGCCATGACCTACCGTGAAATGCGCGAGTTGTCATACGCCGGCTTCGCGGTGTTTCATGACGAGGCCATAGAGCCGGTTGTGAGGGCCGGCATACCCGTAAATGTGCGCAACACGAACAGGCCTGAAGCCCCGGGAACAGTGATAGCTCCTTCCAAGGCCGACAAGACGGGAACAGTAGTGGGGATTGCGGGCGCGGATGGGTTCTGCACGATTTTTCTCGAGAAATACCTGATGAACAGGGAGATCGGTTTCGGAAGAAAACTGCTGCAGATTCTGGAGGAGGAGCGTATTTCATACGAACATGCGCCGTCAGGCATAGACAACATGTCGGTGATTCTCCGCGAAAAGCAGTTCACAGAGGAGATCGAACGCAGGGTGCTGGAGCGAATACGCATCGAATTGAATCCGGACGATGTTTCGGTGGAGCGCGGGCTGGCTCTGATCATGATCGTCGGCGAAGGCATGCATTATTGCATCGGCATGGCCGCCAGGGCCACCGGGGCGCTGGCGAAGGCCGGCGTGAACATAGAGATGATGAATCAGGGTTCGTCGGAAATCAGCATGATGTTCGGTGTGAAGGCGGACGACCGCGTGAAAGCGGTAAGAGCGCTTTACGACGCTTTTTTTGGAAACAGTTGAGGGGTTCGAGGGCAACTTTTCGGGCAGTCAATCTCTCTGACAGGGTGGCGGCTTATGAAAGCGGCGAGAATAACGGTTTACGACACGACGCTTCGCGACGGGGCGCAGGCGGAAGGAGTCTCATTCACTGTCGCGGGCAAGATAAAGATGGCGCTGCGCCTGGACGCGTTCGGCGTTGACTACATCGAGGGAGGATACGCCGGTTCCAACCAGAAGGACATGGATTTTTTCAGCGCCATCCGCAAATACCCTCTGAAGCGCAGCCGGATCGTCGCGTTCGGAAGCACGCGGCGCGCGGGCCGGAAAGTCCGGGACGATTCCCTGCTGCAGAGCCTCCTGGCCGCCCAAACCGGCGCGGTGACAATCTTCGGCAAGGCGTGGATTCTGCATGTCAGGGATGTGCTGCGCACCACGCCGCGCGAAAACCTGGCAATGATTTCGGACACCGTCGCGTATCTGAAGGACTGCGGCCGTGAGGTTTTTTTCGATGCCGAACACTTCTTCGACGGCTACAAGGCGGACGCTTCTTACGCCATGGCCGCATTGGAAGCGGCGGTCAGGGCGGGCGCCGACGCGGTTGTGCTCTGCGACACGAACGGCGGAGCGCTTCCCGCCGAGATTTACGAGGCCACCCGCGCGGTTGTGCGGGCGCTTCGCGTGCCGGTGGGAATACACGTGCACAATGACGGCGGGATGGCGGTGGCCAATACGGTGGAGGCGGTCAGAGCCGGGGCCGTTCACGTGCAGGGGACGGTAAACGGCATCGGCGAGCGCTGCGGCAACGCGGATCTGTGCGCCGTGCTTCCGTCTCTCGAGTTCAAAATGGGGTTGCAGACAGTAGGGCGCGAGGCCCTCCGCGGATTGAAGGATCTGTCGGTCTTTGCGGACACCATTCTGAACAGGCGGCCGGATTCGAGGGCGCCCTATGTCGGGCAGAGCGCGTTCAGCCACAAGGCGGGGCCGCATGTTGACGCCGTGAACAAGAATCCGCGCAGCTTTGAACACGTGAAGCCGGAGGATGTCGGCAACAGGCGCCGCGTGCTCGTCTCGGAGCTGTCGGGCGGAACCAGCGTTCTTCTTAAGGCCATTGAGCTGGGAGTCGGGCGCGCCGGAGCCCGGAAGGACGAAATGCGCCAGGTGCTGGCCGCTCTGAAGCGGATGGAGGCAAAGGGATACGCTTTTGAAGCGGCGGACGGTTCGTTCAAGATTCTTGTTCAGAAGGCGCTGAAGCAGCACAGGCCTTTTTTTGATCTCGAAGGCTTCAGGGTCATAGTCGAGAAAAGGGGAAAGAGGCAGCGTTGTGTTTCCGAGGCCACTGTGAAGGTCAGAGTCAAGGGCGAGAGGGAACAGACTGCAGCCGATGGAGACGGCCCTGTCAACGCCCTGGACAGGGCATTGCGCAAAGCGCTGACGCGTTTTTATCCTGAAATCAACACTGTTTCGCTCGCTGATTTCCGCGTCAGCATACTTGACCCTGAAGAAGCCACCGCCGCCAAAACGAGGGTGATCATCGAATCAACCGACGGCGAAGAGACGTGGGGGACGGTCGGAGTTTCAGGCAACATCATAGAAGCTTCCTGGGAGGCGCTGGTGGACAGCGTCGAATACAAGCTGTTCAAGGAGGAAGAGCGCAGGAAGAACGGAGGGGGCCGGAAGGTTCCGGCTGCAGGGGACAACAATGGAGCCGACGTACGATCCGAAGGCAGTTGAGGAAAAATGGCTTGCGGCATGGGAGAAACGCAGGCTGTTTCACAGCGACTCGTCGAGAGGGGGCGAGCCGTATTGCATTGTGATCCCTCCTCCGAATGTCACAGGCATCCTGCACATGGGGCACGCGCTCAACAACACCATCCAGGATGTGCTGGTCAGGTGGAGGAGGATGCAGGGCCGCAACGTGGTGTGGATGCCGGGCACGGATCACGCGGGAATAGCCACGCAGAATGTCGTCGAGCGGGCGCTCAGGAAAGAGGGGCTGACGAGGGAACAGCTCGGTCGCGAAGAATTTGTAAAGAGGGTGTGGGAGTGGAAGGCGAAGTATGGCAGCACCATCATCCGCCAGCTCAAGCGGCTTGGATGTTCCTGCGACTGGGACAGGGAACGATTCACGATGGACGAGGGGTTGAGCAGAGCGGTCGTGGAAGTCTTCGTCCGCCTTTATGAGAAGGGTCTTATTTACAGGGCAAACTACATCATAAACTGGTGTCCGCGCTGCCACACCGCCCTTTCCGACGAGGAGAGCGAGCACAGGGAGATCACAGGCCGTCTGTACCACATCCGTTATCCCCTGGACGCGCCCGGTTCGAAGGAGACTATCGTAGTGGCGACAACGCGGCCGGAGACGCTTCTCGGAGACACGGCCGTCGCCGTGAATCCTGGAGACGGTCGGTACAGGAGGCTGGCCGGCAGAAAGGTTTATCTGCCCTTGCTCAACCGCGAACTGCGGGTGATTTTTGACGAATATGTGGATCCCAAATTCGGGACGGGCATTGTCAAGGTTACTCCCGCCCATGATCCGAACGACTTTCTGATGGGTCAGCGCCACGGCCTTCCGTCCGTGAACGTGATGAACGGCGACGGCACGATGAACGACGAGGCGGGCCCTTACAGGGGACTGGACAGATTCGAGTGCCGAAAAAGAATAGTGGCCGATCTCGAAAAGGCCGGCCTCATTGTCAGGATAGAGGACCATCGCCATGCGGTGGGGCATTGCTACCGATGCGATACGATAATTGAGCCGCGGCTTTCTCCTCAGTGGTTCGTCCGCATGAAGCCCCTGGCCGCCCCCGCAATCGAGGCGGTGCGAGACGGGAGGATTGTGTTTATCCCCGCCCGATGGACGAAGGTCTATCTTGAGTGGATGGAGAACATTCGCGACTGGTGCATATCGAGGCAGATATGGTGGGGACACCGCATTCCGGTCTTTTCCTGCGGCGGATGCGGAAAAGTCTGGGCTGCAAGGGGCGTGCCCGAAGCATGCCCTTCCTGCGGCGGCCGCTCGGTGAAGCAGGACGACGATGTGCTGGACACATGGTTCTCCTCATGGCTCTGGCCTTTCAGCACCTTCGGCTGGCCGGAGGAAAACAGCGATCTCCGATTTTACTATCCCACCCACGACATGGTCACGGCCTCGGAAATAATTTTCTTCTGGGTTGCGCGCATGATCATGGCCGGATGCGAGTTCATGGGCGACATTCCGTTCCGCAACGTTTACATACACGGCACGGTGCGCGACGATCAGGGCCGCAAGATGAGCAAGAGCCTCGGCAATTCCATCGACCCGCTCGACATCATCAACCAGTTCAGCGCCGATGCTCTCCGTTTCAGCCTGATGATGGCGGCTTCCACGGGACAGGACGTTTACCTCTCGAACGAAAAGTTCGAAATTGGGCGCAACTTCTGCACAAAACTCTGGAACGCCTGCCGATTTCTTCTGCTCCGGACCGGCGATGGCGCGCGTTTGAGGCCCTTCGCTTCCCGCGCTCCGGAGTTGGATGCTTCTCTGCTCGGCAGCGAAGACACACACATTCTGGCAAAGCTTCATGAAACGGTCAGGGCCGTTTCCGACGGTCTCGCCGCCTTCCGGTTCAACGACGCGTCGCACGCTCTCTATGAGTTTGTCTGGCACCAGTACTGCGACTGGTATCTGGAGGCGACCAAGGATGTCCTGGACGGCCCCGATTGTCCCCGCAGGGAACAAACCCTGCGCATTCTCCACCATGCCATGGCCTGCTCGCTCAAATTGCTGCATCCGTTCATACCCTTCCTCACCGAGGAACTGTGGCGGCAGATGGGATATGGCGACGAAGAGGATTTCATATCCCTGGCGAGGTGGCCGGAGCCGATTCCGGAGTCGCTCCTCGCGAAATGGGGCGCGACACCGGATACGGTCGAGTACGTTACCCGCAAACACGACATTGTAAGGGCTGGCCGGGCGCTGAGGTCGGATTACGAGATTCCGCCTTCGCGAAAGGTTTCGTATCTGATCAAGCCCCGCACCATGGAGGATGAGCGGCGGTTGCTGGCTGACGAGGATTCGCTGCGCCTTCTGCTGAGGGCCGACAAGCTTGAGATATCCTCTGCCCTTCAGACGCCGCGCGGCGCTGCGGGGGCTGTCGCCTCGCTCGGCGACATCTTCATGCCGCTCGCCGGTTTGATAGATCCGGAGGTGGAGAGGAAAAGGCTTCAGGGCCGCCTGGCAAGGCTGGAAGGCGAACTGGAGCGGGTTTCCGCCAAGCTTCGGAACGCAGGTTTCGTTTCCAAGGCTCCGGCGGATGTTGTGGAGGGCCAGCGGCGCAGGGAGCAGGAACTCAGGGCCGAAATGGAGAAAGTCCGCGGTTTGCTTGCCGCCGTTGACGCATCTCAGGGATAGGTTGTCAGAGCGGAGGCCGACGATGACCAGGCTCTCAAGAATGACGCCGAGGGAGCGATATCTCGCCGTTCTGAGATACGAGTCGGCTGACCGCATTCCATTCCAGCCCGGCTGGCCTCGCGAGAAAACTCTGAAACGCTGGCATGCCGAGGGCCTGCCGGAAGACGTCAATTGGTTTGAGCATCTCTGCAAAACCATAGGCATCGCCCGCCCGTACGGCGCCAGGTCTGCTCCATGGCCGGGTCCGAACGTCAGAATGAATCCGACCTTTGAAGAAAAGGTTCTCGAACACAGGGACGGGCACTACATTGTCCAGGACTGGATGGGCAATATCACCGAGATTTCGGATGAATACGATTACACCTACATCCGGGCGGCGAAGGACTTCGTGACCAGGAAATGGCACAAGTTTCCGGTCGAAACCCGTGCTGATTTCGAGGAAATGAAGAAGAGGTACCGGCCCGAAGACCCCGAGCGGTATCCCGAAGATTTTGAAGCGAGAGTCAGGATCCTCAGGGAGCGGGACGAGGTCTGCGCCATAAACATTCCGGGTCCCTTCTGGCAGATGAGGGAATGGTGCGGGTTCGAGCCGTTGTGCATTTTGTTTCTTGATGATCCGGATTTCGTGAGGGAAATGGTCGCATTCTGGTCCGATTTCGTCTCCGCGACCCTGGACAGAGTTCTGGAAGCGGGCGTCCTTGACGCTGTGCACATAAGCGAGGACATGGCCTACAAGGAGAAGAGCATGATCAGCCCGGCAATGGCTGCCGAATTTCTTGCGCCCGCATGGAGCAGGTGGGCGTCCGAGGCAAGGCAGGCCGGCGTTCCGATCGTGGACATGGACTCGGACGGCTATATCGAAAACCTTATTCCGGTATGGATCGAAAGCGGCATCAATGTGTGCGATCCGGTGGAAGTGGCCGCTGGCAACGACCTGCCGAATATCAGCGCCAGGTTCGGTACCAGGATGGCATACAGACAGGGCGTTGACAAGCGCTGCATCGCGAAGGGTGGCGTGGCCATCGAGGATGAATTGCGCAGACTGGAGCCGGTTGTCAGAGCCGGCGGATACATTCCGGGATGCGATCATGGCGTGCCCCATGACATCTCATGGCCGGATTTCGTGAGATACAGCCGCATGCTGGCCGAGATGACGGGGTGGCTGTGAGCATCTGTTCAAAAGCCGGCATGAATCTCGGCCCTTTCTCGTGCGGGGTGGGCGACCGGTTCGGCCTTCAGGGTCGCGCCCAGATCGAGGCGTTCCTCATGGCGAAACGCCGCGGCGTTGCGGTGACGCCTGTGTGGAACAAGTCCCACCGGGAGCATTCCATAATCGGCACGACTCCAGCAGATGTCCGCAGAGAAGCCGAGCGTGCGGTGAAGGAGGCGGGATGGGAGGGGCCTTTCTTTGTTGACGCCGACCACGTGTCAGCCTCCACGCTGGAACCTTTTCTCGCCGACAGCGATTTTTTCACACTGGACGTCGCAGCCGCGTTGGCTGTTCCCGCGTCTGCAGAGGATGCGCGATCCTTTCTCAGGCGGAACCGGATGCATCTTGAGCCCATCGAATCCGATTTGACGGACAGGCCGATCAGCGTTCCTCCTGACGGCGGCATTGCCGCAGCCATGCGCGTTCTTCCGGCTGCCCGTGAAGCCGGCGCACTTTACAGGCGCGTGGAGTCGGTAAAGGGTGCCAACCGTTTTGTTGTCGAGGTTTCGATGGACGAGACAGACCGTCCTGTCGCTCCGTTCGAGCTTTTCGTCTTTCTTTGCGCGCTGGGCGAGGAGGGTGTAAGGCCGCGGACAATCGCGCCCCGTTTTTCAGGCAAATTCCTGAAGGGAGTGGATTATGTCGGCGATCCACAGGCTTTCCTCCACGAGTTTCTTGGCCACGCCGCCGCAATACGCGCCGCGGTTTCCAGGTTTGGCATGCCTCATGATCTCAAACTCAGCATCCATTCCGGCAGCGACAAGTTTTCCCTGTATCCGCTGCTTGGCCGTGCGCTGCGGCGTTTCGGTCTGGGCCTCCACCTGAAGACATCGGGGACAACATGGCTGGAGGAGCTTGCGGGTCTGGCGGAGGCCGGGCCGGCCGGGCTGCGCATGGCAAGGCGGATATACCGCGAGGCCTTTGAAAAGCGGGAGAAGTACATTCGGCCCTATGCCACGGTGGTGGAAATCAATGCGGCGGAACTGCCGACGCCGGACGAAGTGGATCGTTGGCCCGCTGATCGCTTCGTGGCCGCGCTTGAGAACAATCCCTCCTGTCCGCTGCGAAATCCGCATTTGCGCCAGCTTCTGCATCTGGGCTATCAGGCCGCGGCCGGGATCGGAGATGAATTTCTGTCCCTCCTCAGGGAGTCCATGGGAATTACAGGTACTCGTGTAACACGCAATCTGTATGAGCGGCATCTAAAATTCTTGTTTCTTTCCGATTGACACCGTTCGCCGATGAGTTCAGAATCCATTATAGAGCTGGTGAATTGTTCCATCGCGCAGCCGGGTGCGCTCAAAGTCGGGCCGGCCGGCAGGGAAGGGTGGCCGCATCATGGACGCCGAACTGTTCAGGGAACAGGTGCGGGTCGAGCGGAAGAACTTCTCCTTCGAATTGCGGGAAAACGAGCGGGGCCGTTTTCTAAGGGTGACAGAGGATGTGGGCGGCTGGCGCGACACGATCATAATTCCCGCGTCCGGTCTGCAAGCTGTGCGCGACATTCTGGACCATGTGATAGCGGCAAGCGAAAAGGCAGGCCCGCTGCCGCCCGCTCCCAACGGGACGCCTTCTTCGGCCTGATTCCGATTCGTATCGCGCAAAACGCGAGGACATCGTGCATCTGCCTTCCTTCGGCTGCGCGGGGCGTGTTTCGGTGTCTGCTCATCGCGGCATGGCTGTTCTGCTCAGGCGTCCTGCGCGCAAATCAGGATGATCCGGTCCCGTCAGGGCAGGAACTTATTTCGGATGTGCTTGCTCAATTTCCATCGGACCCGATTGATCTGAAAGGCGACATCCTTTGCAGGAAAAGGCACGGCATCCCCCTGAAGGAGTTGAAATTTGAGGTCAGAATGCGGCTCGGCGAAGAGAAGCCGAGCGTGGTTTACAAGATAATGGACGCTTTCGGACGCCATCTTGAAACGCTTGCCGTCGCGCCGGATCCGGCAAAAGGATGCGCGTACTCCTGCAAGAAGGGAGATTCCGAAGAAGATGCTCCTGTGCCGAATCTTTTCGAGCCCATCCAGGAGACGGATATCACGTGGGCCGATCTCAGCCTTGGTTTCCTCCGATGGACCAATGCGACAGTCACTGGCCGGCAGGAAGTGCGCGGCAGGAGGTGTTTCGTGGTGCTTGTTTCCCCTGCGTCTTCGGATTGCGCCGCGGCCGGCACAGGCGCGACGCCATACGCAGCAGTGAGAGTGTGGATTGACGAGAAGCTGCATTTCATGTTGCAGGCCCAGGGGCTCGACGCGAATGGCAGGGAAATCCGCACCCTGTGGGTTCGCAGCGTGAAGAAGATGGGCGAAAGATGGATGGTCAAGGATATCGAGGTTCAGTCCGACCCCTCGCGCCGCACGAAACTGACCGTGCGCGAAATCAATGGAACTGACAGCGCCGCTTCCGGCGGCAGCCGCGACGAGCAGGCAACCGAAGATGTGCTTCAGCCTGAGCCGGTGCAGGACACCCGGTGAGACCGGCTTGATGGCGGGCCAACCCTTGTAGGGAAAATCCTTACACTCCTTGTAAGCAATTTCCTGATAGCCGGTATGAGTTGGTTATCTCATATCACATCCCCGTTGTCTGGAGGTGGACGGGGTGAGCGAGCATGAGTCGGGTGTCTGTCCTGTGTGTGGAAGATTTGTGGGACCGGCTGATGCATGTCCTTATTGTGAAGCGGAAGGAATTTCGCCCCAGCCCGTCAGGATGCTCAGGTGGGGCGCTCTTTTCTCGAGCACGGCTGGCATCATTTTTCTCTGGCTCATGGCCCGGCACAGCGAGCCGGCCATGATTCGGGCTGCCGACATCTCTCCGCAAATGCACCTTGCCAGGGTCGTGATGGAGGGGTTTGTTGAGCGCGGTTCGTCGGCAGGAGCGGAAACCGCGACGGATGGCAGGATATGGTTTCGGCTCTGCGATGGAACCGGCAGCATCATGGTAAAGGCCGAGGGAATGGCCGCCAGGCGGCTGGCGGCGAGATATGGAAAGCCCGATCGGGGCGAGTTTGTCACTGTTTTCGGGACTGTGGAGATGGATCGCAGAGGCCGGGCCGTGCTGCGGCCTGCGGCATGGACAATACGGCCCGGCGCAGAAAAGAACCTGCGAAAGAGAGGCGAGCCTTCCTGTGCTGCTGTCACAGACACTCCGCAGGGGCGCGAGGGTCTGCTCAAATGAGCCCGGATTCTGCTTTCGGCGGAACTGAGGAGCACAATGCCGGATGATCGCTCTTGCGGCAATAATCGGAGCCGTTGCCGGCGCCGCTGTTGGCCTGGTCGCCGGGTGCGTGCCCGGCCTGCATGTTTACAACGTAATGGGGCTGCTCGCCATTCCGGCAGCGCATTGCGCCGCGGCCGACGGCGCGGCCGGCGTGGCGCTGACCGCGGCATTGGCGGCGATGGCGGCATCATACTGCATATTTTCGGCGGTGCCTTCGGTGCTGTTTGCCGCGCCTGATGAGAGCGCGGTGTTTATCGTGGCGCCGTCGCAGAGGGGCCTGATGGAGGGGAGGGGAATCGAATCCGCGTTGACGGTGATGGCAGGCGGAGTTTGCGGAGTGTGCGCGCTGTTGGCGGCAATGCCGCTTGCCGGGCAGCGCCTTGCCAGCGCGGCGAATAGAGTTCTTCATCCGCATTTCGGATGGATCCTCTGGAGCGTGACCGCTTTCATGCTGCTTTCGGAATGGCCCAAGACGGGCGGGGAATATCCCGCAGGATGGCGCCGGCTTGCCCGGGGATGGATGACGCCGGCGGCCGGCCTGTTGACGTTTTTCTTATCAGGATTTCTGGGATGTCTGCTCATGCAGCGGCCGGTGGTTCCTCCCTCGTCGGCCTTTCAAAATCTGATGCCGGCACTTGTCGGCCTGTTCACGCTTCCGTGGTTGCTGCTGAATATCGCCTGCGGAACCCGGATTCCGGTCCAGAAACAGCCGCAGCCCGGCGAAGGCGCGCCTGTTCCTGTCCTGGCGCTTGGTTTTGCGGCAGGCTTCGCGGGCGGGGCGTTTGCGGCTTTTTTCCCGGTGGTCACCGGCGGGGTGGGGGCCATGCTGGCAGGCCAGGCTTTGTCCGTTCGCGACTGGCGGGCGTTTCTTTTCTCGCAGGGCGTCTCCCGCTCGGTTTATCTGTGCGGCTCGCTGCTTCTCGGCTTTCTTCCCGATTATCCGCTGCTCAGAGGCGGAGGCTCACGGCTGATCGCATCAATCCGAAGACCAGTCGGGCAGGCGGATTTCTTTCTGGCGCTTGCCGCAGTTGCTGTCGGCGTTTCGCTTGCGTGCTGGTCGGCAGGGCCTGCCCTGCGCGCCGCGGCGAAACTCATTGCCAGGTTTTCATGCAGCAGCATTTCAATCGTTTCGGCGTTGATTGCGCTCTTGCTGGTATTTGCCGCAGCGGGATGGCGCGGGTTGCTGGTTGCGTGCGTCGCGGCCGGAATCGGTCTGCTGCCGATCGTGTTCGGGTCCAGACGCCTCAATTGTCTCGGCGTGATTCTTCTTCCCATAGCGCTGGAAATGTCCGGGTTCGGGCCGGACATCGCGCGTTTCCTCGGGCCGCTGCCATGAATCCCGAGTCCGCAGTTTTTCGGAGCGGGGCGGAAAATTCCGGATGAAAGGAATTGCCCATTTCAGCATGGGTGTTGCGATCGCGTCGTGCGTTCCGGCCGCGGTCCGGAGCGCTCTGGATGGGAACGGCTGGCCGCTTGTTCTGGGCGGAATCGCCGGCATACTGCCCGACACGCTGGATTTCCGGATAAGCCGGTATCTTGCCGCACACGATGTGGAAATAGTTCCGGACCCGTTGCGGCCTGATGCGTCAATGATCGCGCAGGGAGTTGCGTGGGCGATTGACAGGTGCGCCGCGCGGCGGCGCGGGATACGGCTGCGTCTGCGGTCAATTCGCATGGCTTCGGACAGATGGCAGAGCTATGCGGTGCGGTTCGACCCGGCGGCACGCAAAGTGATCGTGGAGTATGGGCCGGTGGTTGATCCAGGTGGTGGGATTGTCTGCGGCTGCCCGCCGGAGGCCGGCGGCCTGAGGTTGCGCGCCGAGGCGAAGGTCCGGGCTGATCTCAGAATCGAGTATGAGGCTGAGATCAGCGTTGCAGGATTCGATGGTCCGCTCTTGTATCTCGAACAGATGAAGGACGGGAGGATATCGGTTGGTTTTCTGCCGTGGCACAGAAGGTGGAGCCACAGTTTGTTCCTGGCGGCGTCTGCGGGAATTGCCTCATGGCTTGCGTGGGGGACCGAAGCAGGCGTCGCGGCGGGCTGTGCGTGGGCAGCCCATGCGCTGGCGGATCACTGCGGCTACATGGGAAGCAACCTGCTTTTTCCCCTGACTGCGCGGAGGGAAGAGGGTCTGAAGATGATGCATTCTTCGGACTTTTTCCCCAATCTGGCCGCGGTGTGGGCCTCGTTGACCGTCATTTTTCTGAATCTGGGCCTTTATTCGAGGCCGCGTCCCTTTGCGTGCGGAATGGCATACTGGAGAGCATTGTTTGTCGGCTGCATTGTTCCGCTGGCGGTCATACGGTATCTCCTTGGTCGGGCCAATCGCGGAATCCGGGTTGAAAAATCGGGCGTCAGAAAGAAAACGAAACGCCGAAACTGATGACCGGATAGATCCTGAAGACAGAGGCGTCATCCTCAAGATCCTGCTCTTCCTTCTTCACATCCGAATCGAGCAGGTTCTGGACAGATGGGTTGGCTGCCTGAGCTTTCAGCTCAATGTCAGGTTCACCCTGAAATATGGCGCCCAAATCGAACGCGAAGTGCCATCGGGATTGCGCATCGGCCGCGTTTCCGTACCCTATTCCGGCGTAAGGGACGAAATCCCTGAACGTCACCCTGCCTTCCAGAGACTTTATCAGGTACTCGCCGTCGCCGATCCCGACAATGGAACCTTCTTCAGCCGACACGACCAGCTTGTTTCCGTTGAACACCGCCCCCGCTGAAATGCGGAAATCGCCTTTCCAGGGATGCCAGTCGAGAAGGATGGGGATCGAGCGAAGTCTCAGGGCAACATCGTATCTGTCGGCGTCATCGGACTCGTCTTCGAACTCTGCTTTGACAGAGAGCAGGTAATATCCCGCTCTCAGGTTGAAGTTGCTCGATACACTGACCGTCAAGTCTGCGCCCAATCCTGTTGTGCCTGCCTTGGCCGACACGCCGACGCCAGCCGCCGCGGACCGGCCCCAAAAGCATAGGCCTGCCGATGCCAGCAACACAGCAATCATCCCGGATTGTGCGTTTGAAAAATGGCCGGATCGCATGACATCATTCCTGCCAATCGCAAAGTCAGCCCTTGCCCGTGCGATCATGATTCGCCTCCTCCCCTGGCCGGGGTCAGCGCGCATTCTTCGCTGTGTTTTGGCGCGCAGGCAAGAGCATAGTTCACCGCGGATTACGGACATGAGCGATGAGCGGTCACAGCATCTCTTCTGGAAGGCAAAATAGCGTTCAGCAGCGAGAAGCTGCTTGCGCGCCGGCTATACATCCCTTAGAAGGTACGCATGCAGCGCAAAGGAGCGCGTTTGGAGTTCTTCGACTGCAATGTCGCCATCGGGGTTCCGATGAACAGGCCCGCCAACGCATGGGGACCGCCAGTGGCATCAGCCTGTGATTTGATGAGGCACATGGACAGGGCCTGCGTTCGAAAGGCCCTGGTGTGGCATGTGATGCAGCGCGATCACCATCCCGTTATCGGCAATGAGCAGCTTGCCCATGCGATACGCGGCAACGACAGGCTGATCGGATGCTGGGCTCTTCTTCCGAACCATGCGCGCGAACTCGGCGATCTTGACGCTTTTTTCGCCGCGGCAAAGCGGGCGAATGTGAGAGCGTTCCGGGTTTTCCCTTCGACAAACAGATTTGTGCTGAACCGCAGGGCGCTTGGCGAAGTGATGGACCGATTGATCCAGTCTCAGGCGCCGCTCTTCATCAGGATGGACGAGGCGAGCTGGGAGAATCTCTATTCGCTTCTCTGGGAAGCGCCGGACCTGCGGGTGGTCCTGACGAACATGTGGATGTGGGGATCCGACCGTTATTTCAGGCCCCTGATGGAGAGCCATCGGCACGTGTACATTGAGACCTCGTCTCATATCGTGGACGGCGGGATAGAGTCCTTTGTGGCCGATTACGGCGCGGAACGGCTCCTCTTCGGGTCCGCATTCCCCGATTCCTACATGGGCGCCATGATGCTGGCTCTTGCGCACGCGGAAATATCTGAAGCGGACAAACGAGCGATAGCATCCGGCAACCTTGAACGGCTCCTGAGCGAGGTTTCTCTATGATATCTGAAGGTCGGTTGGCCCGTGAATTCTGGATACACGGACGCTCGCGGACATGCCCTGTGATTGACATGCACGGCCACATGGGCGAGTTCCGCGGTATTTATTTTCCGCGCGCGTCCACCGACGCGATGATCCGCACCATGGATCAATGCGGGGTGAAGTTGCTGGTCTTCTGCCATCACGCAGCCCTGTTCAACCCACAGATCGGCAATGCCGCGAACGTGGAAGCGGTCCGTCGCTATCCTGACCGACTGAGAGCGTACCTGGCGATCAATCCGCACTATCCGGACATGATCAAACGCGATCTGGCCTCGTTTGATCGGCACGCCGACGTGTATGCTGGGCTCAAAATTCTCGCCGGCTACTACGGCGTGTCCTGGGATGCGCCGGCGTTCAGGCCGGCCTGGGAGTTCGCAAACGAAAGAGGCCTGCCGGTTCTTGGGCACACCTGGGGCGGAAGCCGCTGCGACGGTCCGGACCAGGTGCGCTATGTCGCCACGCGCTATCCCGGCGTGAAACTGCTCTGCGGCCACAGCGTTTTCGGCGACTGGGACCAGGCTGTGGCGCTGGCCCGCGATTTCGAAAACGTATATCTGGAGCTGACCGCCGTGCTGGGAGTTCGCGGCCCCCTGGAGAGGTTTGTGAGTGCCGGCCTTTCGCACAAGCTGTTGTTCGGCGTTGACCTGCCGTGGTTCGACCCTCACCAGGGGATAGGCGCCGTGCTTTCTGCCGAAATAACCGACGAAGACAGGCACATGATTCTGCACAGAAACGCGGAGCGTCTCCTCCGGTCCGCAGGGCTGGATGTGGACGCGCTCGGCGTTTCACGGCGGAGGTCCGGCCGCAAAGCGGCGGAATCGGAATGATCAGCGGACGGTTCTGCGCCTGACGAAAACGATCAGGTTGTTAAATCAGGCCATTTCTCAAACGGAAAATCTGCGATGAAGATAATGATCATGACCGATATGGAAGGGGCGGCGGGGATTCTCAATTTCGAGGACTGGGTTTTTCCTTCCGGCAGATACTATGAGAACGGCAAAAGCCTGCTGACCGCGGAGGTCAACGCGGCAGTGGACGGATTTTTCGCCGCCGGAGCCTCCGAGGTGCTGGTTGTTGACGGCCACGGCTGCGGCGGAATCAATCCGGAACTTCTGGATGAGCGGGCCATGCTGATGAGTGGCGCTCCCAGGCCGGCGTGGCCGTGGGGATTGGATCGAAGTTTTTCGGGCCTCGCTTTTGTGGGGCAGCACGCCAAGGCCGGAACGCCGTTCTCGCACATGACCCACACGCAAGATTTCCAGTATGTTGATCTTTCCCTGAACGGCGTTTCCATCGGGGAGTACGGCCAGCTTGCCCTGTGCGCGATGGAACTCGGCGTTCCGACCGTCCTGGCTTGCGGGGAGAAGGCACTGGCAGAGGAGGCAAGTGCGCTGACGCCTGGCGTTGTGACCGTGAGCGTGAAACACGGGTTGCTTCCAGACGGACTCGATGACGTTGACGCCCAGACTTACGGTCGTTCGAAGCTGAGCGCCGTTCACATCTCTCCGCGCCGGGCCAGAGGAATGATCAGGGCCGGCGCTGTCGAGGCGATGCGTCGTCTGAGGGAAGATCCCTCCGCGTTCCGGTACCCGGACATCAGGCCGCCCTATGTTCTGCAGGGAGTGTTGAGGCCGTCCGGAAGCAATCCAAAACGCAAGTTCCGCAACGAACATCCGACAAGCGTCATTGCCGTCATGAACATGCCGGCGCGATGCGAGCCGGTGCGACCGCTCAAATCTGGGCGCCGCGGTTGAGCGGGGATCAGGCGCGCATGCGGGGGTCGGTGGCTCGGTTCACGCTGCGAACCCTGCGGAGCGAGGATGACTTCCGCGTCTCCTCAAGTTTTTTCCTGTAGAGGCGGTGGTCAACGGGGACCGTGACTTCGCGGCCCAGCCAGTGGGACAGAGTGATTGCGTTGGCAAGCTCCAGTGACCATACCGCGGAAACTGCCTCGCCGACATGCGGCTCCTTGAACATGATATGCCGCGCGAAATCCCGCATCACCGCCCTGTGGCCCGCGCTTTCTCTGCCTTCGAACGTTTCGACGGCGGCGCGCGGCCTGCCCCACGGATCGCGGCTTTTCCGGCAGAATACCCGCAGGCTTACCCCGTAATCGAAAATTTCCAGTCTGGTTCCGCTGAGAACGAGCGCGCCCTTCTCACCGATGATCTCGATCTGTTCGCGGTATGGCTCGGTGGTTGAGACGAAAATGCGGCCTGTCGCTCCGTTCCTGTATGTGAGCATCGCCTCCGCTTCGTCTTCCACCTCTATGCGATGGAGCCTGGTTCGAATTCGGCCGAGAACCCGTTCCGGCAGGCCTGCAAGCCTTGCGAATATGTCAAGGCTGTGCGGCGCCTGATTCAGCAGCACGCCGCCTCCTTCGCCGATCCATGTGCCCCGCCATGTGTTGCAGTCGAAGTATGACTGGGTTC
>Ga0123519_10002248_pt1 | contig 32803 bp, 26 predicted proteins | sample YelNatPaOPRAMG02_FD_87396 | JGI IMG/M metagenome (GOLD analysis project Ga0123519, IMG submission 87396) | Hot spring microbial communities from Yellowstone National Park - Yellowstone National Park OP-RAMG-02 (version 2) | ecosystem: Environmental > Aquatic > Thermal springs > Hot (42-90C) ... | reverse complement strand
GTTGACGGAGTTCATACGTGAGGATACAGATACTGTGGAGTTAAACAAAAAAAGAATAGAGAAAGCTCAGGAAGCGCTGAAAGCTCTGGAGGGGAAGGATGAACCTTAAATTCCTCGCAAAGCTTGTTGAGCTCAATACTGACTCTGAAATGAAAAGCAATTATGAGGAGTGCGCTGAAGTTATAAAGGAGGAAGCTGAAAGGGTTGGTTTAAATGTCAACACGTATCGCTCAAACGGAAAACCAAATTTGATAATATCGCTTGAGGTATATGAGAAACCTGCTCTGCTTCTTGCAACTCACTACGATGTTGTCCCAGCAGGCGATGGATGGAAGCACCCTCCTTTTAAGCTAACCATAAAAGGCGGGAAGGCGTATGGGAGGGGAGCTGCTGACGACAAAGGCGGCATCCTCTCAGCTATTTCTGCAATGGAGATTTTGAGAAATAAAAACTCCTCAAAAGTGAATGTGAAGCTTCTTGTCACATGTGATGAGGAGGTTGGGGGGGAGGATGGGATTGGTTTTTTGATGAAGCTAAAAAAGAAAGGGGAGTTTGTTGTAAAAGGAGACGCAGCAATTCTCATAGATGCTGGACCGAAGGTGTATATTGGTTCGAGCGGAAGGGTTGCGGGCAGAGTAAGCATGAGCGCAGCATCTGAAGAAATACTCTCACTTCTTTCCAGCATAACTGAATACTCAAAAGTAAGGGAAAAACTTACTTCCTCTCTTATGAGCAAATCAGCAAAAAGAAGGATATGGGGAAGAATTTCGGTTACTATGCTGAATCTGTCTGCTGGTGAAATTGAGTATGCAAGAGCAGGAGTGAAGTCGAATATCATCCCTGGGGAGTGCTATGTGAAACTGCGTGGAAGAAAGGAGATGGTTATAAAAGGAAAGCAGGGGCATGCTGGCTACCCCCACCTTGCAGTCAACCCAATACAGAAAGCGCTTCCTTTATTAAGGAGAATGGGAGTTGGAGGGGAGGGAGACTGTCAGCTTGTGTTTGACTTGAGAACGCTTCCAGAAGAATCTCTTGAGTCTGCTTTTGCTGAATTTAAAGAGTATATTGCACGTAAAGCTCCTGCTGCAAAAATTGATTTAACTGAGAAGTCAGAAGGGTATGTATTAAATGAGAAGCACCCTTTTGTTGAAATGATGAGGAGAGCAACGGGTGAAAGAAAGGTTTATGGAACGCTTGGGGGAACAGATGCCCACTTCTTCATAAAAAGAGGAATCCCGGCTGTTTGCTTTGGGCCAATTGGAGATGACAGCAATGCGCATGGGAAGGACGAGTTTGTGAGAATAAAAGATATTGAATTTGTCTCAAACTCTCTTGTAAGCCTGTGTGAGAATTGGAAGCTCAAAGCTTCTCATTGTGAATAATCTCCTCCAGCTTTCTCCTCGGAGTTATGAGTGGTTGCTCATCCGAGTATCCAATTGGTAGCATGGAAACTGGTTTCAAATTTCCTTTCGCACCAATCACCTTTGCCACTTCATTTTCATCAAACGCGCCAACCCACACACAACCCAAACCAAGCGCAGTTGCTGCAAGCTGTGCGTAAGCAGTTGCAATTGTTGCATCCTGAACTGAGTAAAGCTCCGCGCCTCTCCTCCCGTATTTTCTTGAACTTCTTTCAGGATGTGCTGCGAAAATTAAAACAACCGGTGCTTTTGCGATGAACTCCTGCTCATACGCTGCGCTCACAAGCTTTCCCTTTCTTTCCTTATCCTTAACAACAACTATTTCATACGCTTGTAAGTCACCTGCGGAAGGAGCGGAGTTTGCAGCTTCCAGAATTTTTTGAAGCTTCTCCTCCTCAACAGGTGCGTCCCTGAATTTTCTCACAGAATGCCTGCTTTTCAGAACTTCAAAGAATTCCATACAACCACCTTATTTCAACGCGGTGTATCCGCCTGCGCCAATAAGCCTGCGCTCCTCTGGAAAAATTGCAAACTGTGGCAACCTCTCCTTATTCCTCTTCCTTATCTCATCAACAGCAACCTGCAAGTCTGGCAACTCTTTCAGTATATCAAACCCATTCACATTCGCTGACACCACTCTCTCCCCAAATAGCCTATCCCCCCTATCGCTTCTGTTTGCGTGGATGCTGAGATAACCATTCTCCTCCTTTCCAGTCACTCTCACCACAAGCCACTCATCCATCTTCCCAACACTGAGAGTTATTCTCACTGACAGCTCCCCTGCCTTCCTCTCCCCAGTGTACACTCCAGGCTTCTCCTTCTCTTGAGACAGGAATGTGCCACCACAGCATACCTCCCCGGCTTTCGTTTTCACTGCTTCGGCAGGCATCAAATCACCCCATAGAAATATGCAATTTATAATTTAAAAAGTTGCTCCGCCATTTGCAAAACTTCTCCACTTCTCGGAGCTTCTCCCTGCGTTGTATACAGAATCAATATTAATAATTCATTGTATAATCCACTTATGGCATCCGCGCCAGGCAGTCTGAAGCTTTTCGGGGAGCATGCAGTTGTTTACAACAGACTTGCCCTCTCAGTTGCATTTGACAGAAGAGCTTTTTGTGAGATAAAAAAAGCAGAGGATGGAGTTGTGATTCACCTAGTTGATTTCAAAAAGAAAGCGAAATTCAACTTCAATGAAATAACCTCCGCATACGCGAGAATTAAGGGAATGATTGAAAGGGGAGATATGGCTGGGTTGAGCCAGGAAAGGAAAGACATTTTCTCCCCGTATAAGGTGATTCTGGGTGAATTCTTCTCGGAGTTTGGTTTCTGGCCAGTTGAAATTTCAATTCACTCCGATGTGCCGCGCAACTCCGGGCTTGGCTCAAGCGCAGCTGTTTTCTGCTCCCTTGCAGGTGAGCTCAATAACTTCTTTCACACTGCGCTGAGCAAAAACCAGGTTGCGGAGCTGACAAATTTAGGCGATAAAGTTGTGCATGGCAACCCAAGCGGGCTTGATGCAAACACCTGCACGTTTGGAGGTTACGTCTCATTCAGAAGAAGTGAGGGAGCGAAGCTGCTTCAAATAAAAACTGAGGTTCCAATTCTCATCGTGAACACAGGTTCAATTAAAGATACTGGAGAGATGATTCAGAGAGTTGCTGAGAGGTATAAAAAGCACAGGAGGGAAACAGAGGAGATTTTTGACAGGATGGAGGAGACTGCTTTAAATGGGATTGAAGCATTGAAGGAATCCAACCTTGAAAAACTTGGGGAGAATATGAATGCTGCACAGGAATGCTTTGCTGAACTTGGTTTATCCACCCCCCAAATAAATGAAATAATTGAAACTGCAAGAAAGAAAGGAGCGCTTGGAGCGAAGATAACTGGGGCTGGAGGAGGAGGTTGTGTGATAATTTTGATAAAAAAACCATCCCCCTTAATTTCCTTATATCAAAAACTTGGGTATGATGCGTTTGAAACTAAGCTTGGTGTTGAGGGTGTTTCATGAACCTTCTTTCCGTGCGCGTCTTTTTTCATCATTGAATTATAGAAAAGTATTATACTTTAATGATTAAATAATCCATAGGTGCTGATATGAATCTTGAGGAAGTTATCCTGAAACACGCGCTGAAAAATGCTGCTGATTACGGAACAGCCCAAGCCAAGGCGGTTGTAGGCAAAGTAATAGCTGAGGCGCCTGAAGCCAAAGCAGATATGAAAAGCACAATGCAGCTCATTGAAAAGGTTGTTGCCAAGGTTAATAGAATGAAGAGGGAGCAGATTGAGAAGGAGCTTTCAAAATTCACCTTTGAGGAGAAAAAAACAGAGGAGAGAAAGCTGACGCTGGAGGATGCGGAGAAGGGGAAGGTTGTGACAAGGTTTCTGCCAGAGCCGAACGGGTTCTTACATCTGGGGCATGCAAAGGCAGCTCTTCTCTCTTACGAAGCAGCAAGGGAGTATGAGGGAAGATGTATCTTGCGGTTTGATGACACGAACCCAGAAACTGAGAAGCAGGAGTTTGTTGACTCAATAAAACAGGATTTGGAATGGCTTGGGATGAAGTTTGAAAAAGAGTTATACTCCTCAGACAAAATGCCCGAATTCTACAAATTTGCAAAGCAGTTGATAATGCAGGGAGATGCGTATGTATGCAGCTGCGAGAAGGAGAAGGTGAATGAGCTGCGGAAGTTGGGTAAAGCATGCGAATGCCGTTCCAAAACAGTTGAGGACAACATGGATGCGTGGGAGAAAATGCTTGCAGGCGAGTATAAGAAGGGGGATGCGATACTCAGGCTGAAAGCAGAGCCGGATGCCCCAAATACTGTGATGAGGGATCCAACGCTTTTCAGAATATGCACCGCAAAGCATTACCGACAGGGCGATAGATACGTTGTGTGGCCCACGTATGATTTTGAAGTGAGCATAGCGGACTCTCTTGACGGAGTAACCCATGCGTTGAGGAGCAAGGAGTATGAGCTGAGGGATGAGCTGTATTACAGAATCATTGAGAAGCTTGCTTTGAGAAAGCCAATTGTTTACGACTTCTCGCGTCTATCAATAAAAGGTTTCCCGTTGAGCAAAAGAATGCTGAAACCATTGGTTGAGAAAAAAATGGTAAGCGGGTGGGATGACCCAAGAATGCCAACCCTGCGCGGTTTGAGAAGAAGGGGAATTCTTCCCGAGGCGATAAGAAATTTCGTGCTCAGCTTTGGCTTGAGCAAGGTGGAGAGCGAGCCTGGGATAGAGGCGTTGCTTGTGGAAAACAGAAAGCTGCTTGACAGAAAAGCTGAGAGATACTTCTTTGTGAGCAACCCAGTCGAGCTGGTGGTTGATGGAATTAAGAAGGGAGAGGTGAAACTCCGAAAGCACCCAACTGAGAAGCTTGGGGAGAGAGCTGTTGAGATAACTGGGAGGTTTTTCATAAGTGGCTCGGATGCAAAAAACTTGAAAAAAGGAGATAAGTTCCGGCTGCTTGATTTGTGCAATGTCAGACTCATTGAGAAAGGGAGAGTTTTACGAGGGGAATATTTTGGGGAGGAGGGAATGGAGGAAGTGAAAATTCAGTGGGTTCCTGAGAAGCATCTGAAAGCTCAGGTGCTCATTCCATCAGAGCTGTTCATTGATGAGAAATTCAACAAAAACAGCTTGAGGGTTGAGGAAGGATACTGCGAGCCGGAGTGTGGAAAGCTGAAAAAAGGGAGCATCATCCAGTTTGTTCGCTACGGGTTCTGCATACTTGATGATGAAAGGAGATTGAGGTTCATTCTGACAAATCCATAAATCATTGGCGTATATACAGCTTGTGTAACCATGGTTACATCAGCCACTTCGCTTCTTATCACTTTTCCGTATAAGTCCATTTCCTTTAAATATTCCTCAATCCGAAAATCTTTCATGCAAGTAGAAAGAGCCAGAAAAATCCGTAGAATCTCAGCGGATACAAATGTTCTTCTAGATGTTCCTAACTATTACTTTTTGAAGGCAAGGGATAGCCTTAACCAAGAAGAAAGGGAACTGCTCAAAAGATGTGCATCCTCCCTTGAAGTACTCGTCATGTGCCTCACCGAGGGAATAAAGATTGAGAGAATTGGCTTGAAGGTTGTTGAGAGGGAGCTGGCAAAACATCCCACCATGCTCAGACTATATTTCATCGTGTTCAAACCCTCTCCAAAACCCACCCCGCAAATCAAGAAGCTTGCGAAGATGTATACGCAGCAAACACACCTAAAACCGGCTGATGCACTCCTGCTCGCATCTGCCTCCTATTCCGGAGTTGACATTCTACTGAGCTGGAATAGGGATGATGTAGTAAAGCAACCAACTCAGAAGTTAATTAACGAGATAAATGCAAGACAGAGAGTTTCTGCTCCGATTCTTATAACTCCATCCGACTTTCTAAGTAGAATTTACCTCAGTAATGACAAGTCAATCTGCTTCAGCCCTTCACCAGTTCCTCAAATATATCGTCCGCAGTTTTTCCTTCCCAGGTAACCTCCCTTAGCTTCCTTCCAACTTCTTTTGGGTTTGTTTTCAGCTTTTTAATCAACTTTGCATACTCCCTCCGAGTTTCCGGTGCTTTAGCTAGCTTGAGGAATCTCCCAACAGTGCCATTCGGCTCCATATAGCATGGAACTATCAAAGCTGTTTTTTCTTTCATAACGCACCTTTCCATAAGCATTATACATATGTTACACGCCCCTTTTAAATTTATCTAGATTTTTGGCTCCATCATTTCAAATATCCAGTCGCTTCGCCTCTCTCCTTGCCTTTTCTGAAAGCTCAAGCTCAACGGTTATCATTCCATCCCCAGCACTCACTTTTCTGCACTCTGTTCTATACCCTTTCTTTGAAACTCTCAATTCATACTCCTCCCCTTCAACTGCATCAAGGTATACACTTCCTGCAACTTCAGCTTCAACACCAGTGAGAGAATCCGCTCCCTCCTGCGTTTCGCCGAAGCTGACAGGTGTGCCGCATAGCATCAATTCCACAGCTGCGTTGGGAATTCCTTTTCCATCCTTTGAGACAACTCTAACCGCAAGCTTGGTTTTCTTCGGAAGGTGAATGCCATTCCTCTTCATATACCTCTCCACTCTCTCATTCACCTCTTTCTCATCCAAACTCCCCTCCTCATGCTCGGATGTTTTGATGAAGAATGGACCCACCTCCACTCTCCTGCCCTTTTCAATATGAACCGCTCTGCATGCTGCAACTCCTGTTGGGAGAGAAAGCAGTTTTTTTGAAGCATTCCTCCAAAGCTCCTCCTCAAGTGGGTTGAACTTCAAATCCTTCAGCGCGCTTTCAAGCGAGTCAACATCCTGCTTGAAATAGAAATGAGTTTGCGCATGCCTCCTCACAATATCGCTGAGCTGGTCTGCAAAATGGGTGATGAGCACCATCCCAACCCCTCTTTTGCTGAACATCCCAAGCTTTCTCTCCAAATCCGCAGTTGCGGTTGCTTCCAAGCTCACCCCTTCCCTCCCCTGCTTTCTGAAAACCATATGCGCCTCCTCAAGAACAATCAGCACTCTCAGCTCCCTATCGCCTTTCTCATCAAAGTTGCTCAGCACATAGCTGTAAACCTGCGCAAGGATGAATGCGTAAAGCAGAGCTCTCTCAAGCTCGCTGCAACCGCTCAAATCAAAAACAACCCCTTCTTTTACACAATCCTCAATCCTCACCCCTTCTTTAACTCGGAACTGCTCCTTCAACATCAACTGCCTCAAGTTCTCAAGAGAGGCTCGGATGTTCTGCCCGAATTTTCCAAATTTTCCTTCATGTGAATAAAACTCAACAAGCGAGGAGTGAATCCCATCATAAACATCAACAATTCCCGGTTCCTCCTTCCTTGCATAAAGAGAGGTGAACGAGTTGAGCATCACGTTTCTTATTGGGTTGGTGTATGGGCCTGCTCCCATCGCATTTGCAAGCAGCAGCGCAAGGTTTTGGTAGAACTGCTCCTTCCTGACTCCAGGAGGGCATCTCACCAAGTTGAATGGAATGTTCTCAGCAAGCTTTATCACCAGCATTCCCTTCCTCGCTTTTGCAACAGACGTCCATTCCGAGCTGGGGGAGAAAACAATGACGCCTGCTCCCTCGCATGCAGCGTGTTTTGCAATTCTCTTTGCAAGCGTTGTCTTCCCCATCCTCTGCTGTCCAACGATGAGTATGTTGGTGTTATAGCTCATCTTATCCAAATAAACTGCCCTGTGCTTCCTCACTCCTTTCAGAAGCTCCCTCCCAATCTCCACTCCTTTTCCTTTTGAAAGAAACTCCCGTGGAATTTCATCAACGTCAACAGCCACCTCCTCCTTTGCAAACTCCGGTGGGAAATGGATGAAGAGGGAGGCATACTCCCCGCTCATTATCTCCCCACCCTCTACTGGAACGCATCTCTTAAGCTCCTCGCTTATTCTAACTCTCTCAGTTACCCCCCAGTATTTTCCTTTTAGATGTTGTTTCAGCAGCTCAGCTTTTTCACCCCAACCAACAATGCTCACGCTGTAAACTGCATCGCTGTGCAGAAGAGCATTGTTGCACATCGCAAGCAGCTCAGCAGCCACCATCGCAACGTCTGTTTCCTCATAGTTCATCCTCTCTGTGAAGTGGCTTCTCTGCCCTCCCCCATACTCCTCCGAAACCCCTTCCCTTCTCACAGGAGCGATTCTGCTCAGCTCCTCCTCCCACTGTCTCCTCACATGGTTCAGCACTTCAATGTTTTCGGGAATGAAGGAAACGAGCAGATAGCAGTCGCTTTCCCTAAAAGCCATAGGCAAATCTGACAGCAGGCTTCCGCTGCTTCTTCTTCCCTCCTCCCTGTGAAGCGCAAACGGCTCTTGAACTGTTGCTGTTTGTTTGAATGGAATGCCATCATACCTAAACGAATTTCTCATCTCCCCAAAGAAAACTCCCTCAACTTTCCTGAACTCCAAACCAGGTATGCTTGTAGCTACGGACTCCACAAGCCCCTCCGGAAAATCAAGGGTCACCAGCAGCATTCTCATCTTTCTGAAGTCATACAGAATTGAGAAAGCCAATCCTTTCAGTTTTTTTACGAAAAGCGAATGAACGTCAAATGGTTCATTTGGGATGCTGGTGAGCTCCCAAACATCGCATTTTCTTCTATCAAGCAAGGAGCCTACTCTGAACACGCTCCACCTCCAATTAATTTAGAAAAAACAGTATTTATGCTTTTTTGCGCTTTTTTCTCCTAACCTTCCTTTTCTTCTTTCCAGCAAGCTTTCTCTTCAGCTTCTCAACTTCTTTAACAGCTCTGTCCCTCTCCTTCGCGGCTGTTTTGAATTCCTTTCTTGCTGCCTTTACAGCCTCATTCCTCACAGCCACAATCTTCCTCATCTTCTCTGCCATCTTCTTCCTGCGCTCCTTCATTCTCCTCCTGAACTCCTCCCCCAGTCTCTTTATCTTTTCATTCATGCTCTGAACCTTTCTCTCCATCCTCCTCTTTATCTCCTCGCTCTCCTTCCTGCTTTCCTTCAGCATTTCATAAGCTTTCGCCTTCTCATCGCTCACCTTCCCAAGCTCACCTTTCAAGTTGCTAATCTCGCTCTCCAGCTTCTTCCTCTCATTGGTGAGCCTTTCAATCTGCTCCTCAAGTTCGTTTATCATTGCATTCTTCTCAGCTTCAACCTTTGCTGCCTGCGCTTTTTCATCCTTCAGCGTTTTTTGAAGCCTGTCAAACTCTCTTTGAGTGACGTAACCAACCCTCCTCATAACTCCCTCAAACATGCGAAACACCCCACTCCCTATTTGTTTTTCCTCTTATAAAAATATATGCTCCCAACAGCAATCCTTATAAAGAATAAAATTATAACTCTCTACGAGGTGGTGACGTGGATGTTAAGAGAATAATAAATGCCGCTATCCTCCCAACCATCGTGCTGGTGGTTATCGGAGTGATAACTGCAATTGTAACCATAGCTCTGACTTCTCTCCTGCCTCTAGTTGGCAGCATAGCCAGCATAATAATAAGCCTAGCATCACTTGGATTGAGCTGTCTTGTGCTTGGATGGGCAGGTTACACAGCTGTGAAGAAATACCAGCTGGATTTGGTTGGAGCTGCTCTTACAGGAGTTGTAGCTGGTGTTGTGTCCAGCATAATAAACGCGGTTGTATCTCTTGTGCTGAGCCTTCTCGGCCTTGTCCCAGTTGCAACTTCAGGTTCCGCGGAGCTGGCAACCACCGGAGCGTTTATGCTCCTCGGGTGGTTCCTAGGTTTAATAATTGGAGTTGGAATTAGTGTAGTGCTGGGAGCAGTGCTCGGTGCAATTGGAGGTTACATCGCTCAGAGAAGATAACCCTCTTCCTTTCTCTTTTTTCTTACTCTATTCTCAGCTAGCTCGCGCTGGTACTCATACAAACTAATCAACATTCTCTCATCCATCCGGTCGCCTCTTGGGGTTTAAGAAATGGATGAGGTTGTATTTAAGCTTTTTGCATTTTTTCAACTCTCTCCACATACTTCTGATAAGAACTGACTATCAGCTTTCTGCCTTCTTCATCAAGCTTTCTCACAACTTTTGCAGGAACTCCAAGCACAACGCTTTTTGAAGGAATTTTCATTTTTGGTGGCACAACCGCCCCTGCTCCAATTATCACCCAATCCCCAACTTCTGCTTCATCCAGTATTATCGCATTTATCCCAATCAACACATTGCTCCCTACTCTCGCACCGTGAATAACAGCTGAGTGCCCCACAGTAACATTATCGCCAACCTCAACTCTCTCCCCATGAATCACACAATGCTCCTGTATGCTTGTATTCCTCCCAATTCTCACTCTCCCCTCATCCCCCCTTATCACTGCAAAAGCCCAAACAGAGGAACCCTCTCCAATAGAAACATCCCCAACCACTTCTGCTTTTGGGTGGATGTAAATCAACAAATCACCTCCTCTCCCATCTGAAAAGCAGCTCAACAAACGCCATGGATGCAAAAACGTAAAGGAAACCGAGCAGAACATCCACAACATAATGCTCCCCAAGGTAGACAAGCGAGAAGGAAGTGGCAATTGGATACAGGAAAACAATCAACCCCTTCTTGCCCCACATTTTAAATGAGTAAATTGAGGTGAGCAGTGGAAATGCCGCGTGCAACGACGGAATGGCTGCAACCTCATTTGCATTTATCCAGTAATACAAAGTTGGAAGAATAATTAGGTTGAGGGAGCTGGAAATTTCATCGTATAACTTTTTCACTCCATTCATGTAACCAACAAGCCCAGCCAGCCAAGGAGGTGAAGCAGGGTAAAGAAGAAAAGTAAGCAAACCCGCGTATGCAAGAACAAGAAAAGTTGCGGAGTATTTTTTATACATCTCCCGATCCTTGAACCATATGAAAGAAGCAAAGAAAAACGGGAGCGGTATGTGCACAATATACGTGAGAATTGCAACCCAATCGAGCAGCGAAACCTCTCCCTCTCTGTAAAGTTTCTCCTGCAGGTATGCGGATGGAATGACGCCAAACAAGCTTCGCTCCCATTCAATAGGTTCTCTATAATGAACGTTTTTTGTCACACCAACAACATCGCTTCCGTTTAACCCTTCGTTGTCATGAGCTTGCGCGGTTATATAATACACCCCAGTCCCGTCAAACATTTCCGAACTATTCACAGCATAACTCCCCCTTCCCCCCACAAGCTTAATTATAAAATTCATTTCTCTGTTGCTTCCATTCCTTCTTACAACTACATCAACCTGCTCGATTTCAGCTGGTGCAGTCACATTGATTGCAAACAAATCACCAACATTCACCAACCTTGGGCTGACATCCACTTGCAAACCATTACTGCTCTCGTTTAGAGAGTGGTAATCCGTAATCACCCTCTGCTCGCTTGCGATGACAACTCCCCTCATCGCCTCATACGCAAAAAACAAGATAACCAAAGGAGCGATGTCTCTGAGGAACCCCATCCCCTTCCCAACAAACACCGCATACGTGAGAATCAGAAACATTACTTGCTCTGGGGTTAGCACAGGTATCCTGCCAAGGGCGAGCGGAGTGCTGAACAGCAGAGCAGTGTAGACAAGAAGGGAGCCTTTCACAACGTATTCAACAACACCGCCTCTGCTCTGCTTCAAAAAATCTGAGAGGAGCTTTCCGTAATCGCTCATGCATAGATTTCATCAAATAAATTTTTAATAAAGCGCCTTGGCCGGGATTTGAACCCGGGTCGCAGGCTCGACAGGCCTGAATGCTAGACCACTACACTACCAAGGCAGTCCCGCCAGGGTGATTTGAACACCCAACCATCCGGTTTCTGCTGGAAAAAACCCAGCAAAGCAAGCTACAGCCGGATGCTCTACCAAGTTGAGCTATGGCGGGAGCATATGTTTTTTCGTGTTTATTAATTTAAAAGTATTGGATTAATAAAAAATCTCTCCAAATTTTCTTTCAAACAAAGCTGCAATTTCCTCGCGGATGGGAAGCCCCTCAATTCTCATTTTTTTGTATATTTCCCTGAATTCCTCCTTCTCAATTGTATCTCTGTTTTTGAAATATTCATTAATGAAAAACTTGCAATTCTCCACAGCATCCATCCCTGTTTTTTCGCAGATGTATGAAATAACCTCAACAACCATCCCAATATCCTTATACCCCTTCCTTTCCGGATAAACTGAGTTGTTGTCAACAATGCGTCCATCCAACGTCACATTCCCAATATGCACCCCATTATGCGTCATTCCAGCTGAGTGGATTCTTGATAAATTTCTTGCCTCCTCCTTTATCCACCATTTCACATACTCCTCAACACTCATCCTATGCTCCTTTGCAAATTTTTCAAAATCCTGTTTTTCAGCATCATGAACTCTCATAAACTCTGAGAAAGCGCGAACGTAAACAACAGGTTGGTACTCCTCAGGAATTCTGCCCTGTTTTTTCAATTCCTCAACGCTCACTCTTTCTCCATTTGCTGTGATAATTTGATTGAGCTGTATTATTGCAAAAGGAGCAGCGGTTTTCACTCCATTCTTGATAAGAACACCGCTCATCTCCCAATCCTTTTTTGCATCCTCATAATCCATCAAACCCCAAACCTCCGAGATTGCATTCTGTATTGGTTCGTGAATACTATCGCTTTTCTTCATCCCAACTCCTTTCAAATCCAGATAGCGATACACCTCTCCATTTTTATCAACAATCAAACGGTTGAATGAAAGCGATCTCCCATGCTGGGGAAGCGCAAGCAAATCAACTTTTGAATTTCCACTCCAATCCACAAACAGAGAAAGCTCCTTTGCCAATTCATCCTTCACTTTTGCTAGTTTTGGAAAAAGCTCATCATTGAAGTGAAGCAGCACTCCCTCCACTCTTCCAGCTTTCTCCTCTGAAAACTTCCCTGTCAGCTTTGACATTGGCCTTACCCTAAGGATGTCTCTTATTGACTCCTCCTTCTCTACCTGCATGGTTACATTATGCAGCTGCTTCTATTTAATCATTAATTCCTCGGCAATTCACTCCAAGCAACTAACTTTACACCTGGTTACTCTCCCAAAATTTAAAAGTAGAAACAATTTGTTTAAAAATTCCCAAATTTTCCGACGAGATAATTCCTAAAAATTCCTTACTCATTTTCAAGCAGTTTGTTTTATAAACCTTTTCTTTCAAATCCTTTATTAGGGTTAGCCTATATTGTAGGGGTGGAAGTAGAGGTGAACTTGTGCGCATAGCAATGCTGGGATGGGAATTTCCACCTTTCAAAAGTGGTGGGTTAGGGGTTCACTGCTATGAGTTAACAAGAGCATTAGCGAGCAGAGGAGTGGAAGTGGATTTTTACATGCCGCGCACAGAGTTTGAAATAAAGGGAACCACCCCGCGCCTTATTCAGGTTATGCCGGTTTACTTCGGTCCTTACACTGCAAGGGAAGCATACGGCTGGGATTTTATGAACAGGGTGATGCAGTACAATTTGAGGTGTGCGGAGGAGGTTGAGAAAAATCATAGGGAAAGAAACTACGATTTGATTCACAACCATGACTGGCTTACAATGAGGGCAGGCGTGCTGGCAAAACAGAAGATAAAGAAACCACACATATGCACAGTTCACTCAACAGAATACGACCGCTCCTCCCTTGGGCCGAACCACCAAATCCTTGAAATTGAGAGGATGGGAATGCACGCTGCTGACAGAGTTATCACAGTGAGCAACATGATGAAGAGACAGATTGTTGAGAAGTTTGGAGTTGACTGCGGAAAGATAAGGGTTGTTTACAATGGAGTTGACCCTGATAAATTCAGAAAGAAGTGGGAGGTTAGAAAGTATTCAAAAGAAAAGGTTGTGCTTTTCCTCGGAAGAATGGCTGAGCAGAAAGGGCCTGTGCAGTTCCTCCAGGCTGCAAAGAAGGTTCTTTCAGTGATGAACAACGTTCGTTTTGTTATGGCTGGGGGAGGGGATATGCTTCCCTACTTGATAAACTACTCCATTGAGCTTGGGATAAGCGACAAGGTGACTTTTCTCGGTTACATACCGGAAAACCAACTACACGAAGCATATGCAAAAAGCGATGTGTATGTTCTGCCGAGCATTTCAGAGCCGTTTGGGATAACTGCGTTGGAAGCGATGGCAAGTGGAACTCCAATAATACTTTCAAAAACATCTGGCGTTAGCGAGATAACCACCCACTGCTTACGAGTTGATTTCTGGGATGTGAACAAGATGGCGGAATACATAATCGCACTGCTGAAATACCGAGTTCTCAACCACACAATGGGAAGATATGAGGTTGAGGATGCAAGGAAGTTCAGCTGGGGGAAAACTGCTGATGAAACCCTCAAAGTTTACAGAGAGCTGGTTTAAATGCCATCAATTTGTTTTTACTTCCAGGTTCACCAACCAATCAGAATGCGGCGTTTCTCTATTTTTGAGGAGAATAACGGAGATCCGTATCATCTATACTTCAACCAGAAGCTCAACAAGGAAGTTTTTGAGAAGGTGGCGCGCAAGTGCTATCTGCCAACAAACTCAATAATGCTTGACTTGATAAATAAATACGATGGAAAATTCAAAATATCATACAGCATTACTGGAGTTTTTCTTGACCAGTGCAATGAGTTCAACCCAAAGGTGCTTGAATCGTTTGAGGAGCTTGCAAAAACTGGTTGTGTGGATTTTTTGGATGAAACATATTATCACTCGCTCTGCAGCTTATTCAAAGATAAAACTGAGTTCAAGGAGCAGGTTGCGCTGCACAACCGAGCAATGAAAAGTTTATTCAAACACAACCCAGTTGTTTTCCGAAATACAGAGGCGTTGTTCACAAATGAAATAGCGAAAATTGTGGAGGAAATGGGGTATAAGGGAATTGTGACAGAGGGTTGGGAGAGGATACTAGGGTGGAGAAGCCCCAATTACCTATACCGGGTGAAGGGATGCAGCTCAATAAAGGCATTCCTCAGAAACTACAGACTAAGCGATGATATTGCATACCGTTTCTCAGCGCACTGGTGGAGCGAATACCCGCTTACTGCAGATAAATACGCAATCTGGCTGAGCAAGTGCGAAGGCCCTCTTGTCAATATCTTTATGGATTATGAAACGTTTGGGGAGCACCAGTGGGTTGAAACTGGAATATTTGAGTTTCTGAAAAGGTTGCCTGAGGAAATTTTGAAGTATGAGAATTTGAATTTCAAAACTCCAAGCGAGTTGGTTTCGTTAGAACCTGTTGGGGAGATAGATGTGCCAACTCCTCTCTCATGGGCAGATATGGAGCGGGATGCGTCTGCCTGGCTTGGGAATGAGATGCAGAGAGTTTGTTTCCGTTTTCTTGAGAATTTGGAGCCGATGGTGAGGGAGGCAAAGGATGAGAAGCTGATGAGGATCTGGAGGTTGTTGCAGAACAGCGATCAGCTTTACTACCTCTGCACAAAATCATGGGCAGATGGAGATGTTCACAAATACTTCTCACCTTTTGACACACCGTATGATGGTTTTATCAATTTCATGAATGTTCTTCAGGATTTGAAGAATAGACTGAAGCATAAATTAAAGCTTCATGAAGCTGGGAGGTGAGGTGGATGCCAAGGTATAAAGCAAAACCATATTCAACCAACCCCTGTCCACCTGGGCAGGAGTTTGTGTTCAGGATGCCGGATGGAAGGGAGGTTGGAAAGGCAAGGAGCATGAGCGAGTTTGTGCGCATGCTCAAAATAGCACCGCTTGCTTCAATACTCTTCCATGCAAACGGGGGGCATTTTGCCCCTTGGCTTGAGATGATTGGGGAGAAGGAAGCAGCGGAGAAAATAAAGGATATAAAAGGAGAGGATGAGAAGGTTAGGAAGAGGCTTGTGCAGGCGCTGTAGCTATACAAGATAACCGAGGTATGCAAGGGCGATGCACTTTATTATCTTCCCACCCATGCATGCCAAAAGAAACTCCCAGAATGGGTAATCCAATGCACCTGCCGCAAGCCCTGCAACATCAAAAAAAGGGTTCGGAAGAGCTGCTGAAATAAAAATTGTTAGGAAACCATTCCTTTTCATCCACCTCTTAAGTTTGTTATACATCTTTCTTTTTCCTTTCTCAACAACCACCTTCCCTCCCAAACCCGCAACATAACCAGTTGTCTCGCCAAGCGCGCTCCCAACTCCACCAACAATTCCGACGAGAAATGGGTTTAAGAAAGCCCCTCCAACCACTACTCCTGCAAGCCCTGGAACAGGGAGAACAATAGTTGCGCTTGAGAGAAACATCAGAAGAAATATTCCAACATAGCCAAGCGTGTCAAGCTTTTCTTTTATTGTTTCCGCTGGGTTTATCAGGTAAATTAGAAGAATGAATAATATCACAAGAATTAAACCAACCCACTCCTTTCTCATCCAGACACCCATTCCTATTTATATACCTTTTTTAATTATTCTTATGTTATGCCACTGAAAATGAAAGAGGAGGAAAAAACAGAGGAGAAGCTTGAGCCATTGATAAGCCAAATGATGGAGAAGCAGGAGAAGAAGTTCCGCTCGTTGAAGGATTTGAGATTTAAGGCAATGCTGAAAGAGGTTGAGGAGAACACTGCTTTTGCAAATGCGTTTCTTGTGATGGCAGGTTGCCTGTTCCTTCTTTTAACCTTCCCGCTTTATCCATGGTGGCTGCTTCCATTCATCCTCCTTCTAGTTGGGTTCATAGCATACTACCATGCTCCGCTTGGCACAATTGTAACCACCTTTGTTGCATTTCCTGCAGTTGCATACCAATCACCGCTCTTCGCATGGTTCTTCACCCTTGTTATATCAACAACTCTGATCACATCATTTGTCTATTGGCATATAATCTCGTTGCTTTTTGTTACTGTTTTTGCTCCTTTCAACTATGCCGGTTTCTTTGTTCCACCGCTCATAACCTTCTCTTCCCTTTACCTTGGTTCCAAAAGAGCTTCAATTGTCGCTTTGATAACAGTGCTGATGATTCTGATTCTTTCAGTTTCATGGGGTTTGCCAAGTGGTTCGGTGCTGAACAGCGGTTTCGTTGTTTTCAACCCAGGAAAGCTCAGCGAGGTATACGCGCAGAGGGTTGCGGAGTTTGCAAACCTTGGAAGGAGAGCAGCACCTCCTGAGATAACTGAATTGGGTATTGAAGTTGTGGGCGCAGTTGGCAGTTTGTTCAAGCAGGAGAGCGTGCAGTATGTTGGAACGTCAATCAATGCATTGCTTGCCGCGCTTGTTGTTCTGTTTATCAGCGATTCGGCGCTTGTTCAAATACTTTTCTGGATGGCGGCTGCCTTTCTCACTGGTTCCATCTCAGGAATGCTGGATAGAAAGTATAAGAACTCCATAGCTGCTGCCTCCTCCCTTCTCATCCCAATTGGTTACTGGCTTGCCTGCGCAATTTCAGAGCAGCCCTTCAACCCCCTTATCTTTCCAAGCGTGCTTCTTGGGGTAGGCGTTGTTTTCTTCCTCGAATACCACGGAATGGACATCTCAAGGGAGGTTGCGGTAAGGAAAATGGAGAAGATGGGGAAGTTCAGGAAGTTTGGCATTCAGGATTTGAGCCTTGCGCCTGGTGTGGAATCGCTTGACGATATTGGAAACTATGAGGAAACCAAGAAGGAGCTTGTTGAGGCAATTATCTGGCCGCTTACTAAAAAGGAGCTTTCAACTGCGTATGGCTTAAAACCACCAAAAGGAGTTCTTCTCTTCGGCCCTCCTGGAACTGGTAAAACAATGATTATGAGAGCACTTTCAAGGCAGATGAAAATTGGGTTTTACTATGTGAAGTGCAGCGATTTGCTTTCAGAGTGGTATGGGGAAAGCGAGAGGAACATAAGCGAGCTTTTCAGAATTGCAAGAACGAATGCTCCTTGCGTGCTGTTCTTTGATGAGATTGACTCCATTGGAAGAAGCAGGGAGAAATACTCGTCAGATGACGTTGCTCCCAGGCTGCTTGCGTTGTTCCTTTCTGAGATGGATGGTTTCAAGTCTGCGAAGAATGTGATTATTGTTGGTGCAACCAACGTCCCGCAGGAGCTTGACAGAGCATTGCTGAGGCCTGGAAGGTTTGACAAGATTATCTACATGCCGTTGCCTGATAAGGAGGGAAGGAAGCAGATATTCAAGGTTCACACAAGAAACTTTCCGCTTGCAGATGATGTGGATTTTGACAAGCTTGCTGAGAAAACTGAAAGGTACTCTGGTGCAGATATCCAGAATATCTGTATGGAAGCTGCAAGAAAGGTTGCGAAGATAGCTGCTGAGAAAAACGAGGTGATTCCTGTTTCAATGGAGCACTTCCTCTCTGTGCTTGAAACAGTAAAGCCAAGCGTCTCAATTGCAGCTTTGCAGGAGTTTGAGAGGTTCAAGCTTGACTTTGAAAGAAGAACCGCTCCGCCAAAGAAAAAGGAGAAGAAGGAGACAAGATGGGAGGATGTGGTTGGGCTGGATGATGTGAAGCAGTTGTTAGTTGAGTCAATTGAGCTTCCTCTGTTGCATGAGGAGGTGTTGAAGGAGTATAATGTCACCCCAATAAAAGGAGTTCTTCTCTTCGGCCCTCCTGGATGTGGTAAAACAATGGTTGTGAGGGCTGCTTCCAATGAGCTGAATGCAGCTTTCATTCACATAAGCGGAGCGGATTTGATGAAAAGCGGTTACAGCGGTGCTGTGAATGTGATAAAGGAAAGCTTCAACAGAGCAAGGGAGAGAGCGCCTGCAATTATATTTATAGATGAAATAGATGCGCTTGCACCAAGCAGGGATAGCTATACCTCTCCGGAAAATGAGAGAATTGTGGGGCAGCTGCTTGATGAGATGGATGGAATAAGCGAGTTAAAACAAGTGGTGATGATTGCTGCAACAAACAAACCCGAGAGAATAGATCCGGCACTGCTGAGGCCTGGAAGGTTTGACAAGATTATTCTTGTTCCACCTCCTCTTTTTGAGAGCAGAAAAGCGATGTTCCACCTTAACTTGGAGGGAATACCGCTTGAAAAGGATTTCAACTTTGATGTGCTTGCTGGAAGAACTGAGGGGTTCACAGGTGCTGACATCGCTTCCATCTGCCAGGAAGCGAAGATGGAGCTGGTGAGAAGCAGGTTGAAAGGAAAGAAACCAGTTTTAACAATGGAGTTGATGGACGGGATAATTTCAAAGAGAAGGCCGTCTGTCACAGTTCAACATCTTCAAACATACATAAAATTCATGGAGGAGTATGGTGAAAGAAAATAAATTTACGTCGTAGAAACGAAGTTTATGTTGGACAATTGACGTAAATTAAAATTTAATTTATAAATTCAATTTTATATACATCCGAAACCTTTAAATATGGTGTAAAGTTAATGAAGTACGATCACCGTTATTGATGCCTGCTGAGCTACTTCTCAGCAGCATGTGAGATACGGTGGTGTTTTGGGCAAATGTCGCCGATAATCCTTGTGAGAGTAAAGGCCCAAAAGTGGCGACATAAAAAAGAGGTGAGAAATTGAAAGGATTGAATGTGAAGAGGATTGCGGCCTTAGCTGCGGGCGCAGCTATACTTGGAGCAACTCTTGCATCCGCAGGAGTTGTGACGTATGGCAACACCCCAATAATCAGCGCAGAGGGTGTGCCCCAGGTTAAGATCGTAGTCGGAGAGAAGGCAGCAGCATCCGACGGTGTAGCCGCAGCCAACATAGCCGCACTGATTGGGAACTTGGCTTTCAAGTCCCAGGAGGTAACGGCAACTGTGAGTGGAGCTGCAAACCTAGGATGCACAGTGACTGGCGGAGCAGGCGCTGGAACATGCGCTGTGAGCAACGAGAAAGTCACACTTGAGGTGACTGTTCCAGGAACAGTTGGCGGAGTGTATCCGTTCAACGCATACATAAACGACTGGGTTGACAAGAAGCTGCAGAACAGAGAATTCAGCACAGTGGATGATGTATACAACACATCCCTTGACCTGTCGCCGTTTGCAACAAGTGAAGGCGAGGCAGGCAAGACGTATGCTGTGAAGAAGATAACGTCTGCAGAGTTCCCAGCGTTGCAGTCACCAACCGTGACTGACCCGTATGCAAACAAACAATACAAAGAGGAGCAAACTCTTTGGTTCCAGGCGCACGCGCAGTATGATACCCTTAACAAGAAGCTTGCGGCAACAGACCAGAAGGGTGCATACCAGATAGAGTTCACGCATGACCAGGCAGGCATACCTGTTGGAACATGCGATGCAACAGTGAAGACAAATCTGGATTCTGACTACCAGAACGACAGCTATGTAGGTGACTACTCCAAATGCCCTGAGCAGGATATGACTGACAGGCACAGAGTGCACATCGGTTTCTTGGGTGACACCTACATCATAAGCCAAATGACTCCACCAACCGGCTGTAGCGATCTGACATCGCCAACCTCTGAATGCACTGGAGGTTCCATAAACCTTGCAAAGGAGAGCGCGTATGGAATTGTGCACGTCGGTGAGAACCTCACTGCAGGCGCGTATGTGTTGAAGCTGCAGGATATTGAGGCTCCACTTGGAAACGGAGCACAGTCAGCAGCTGCAATTGCAATATACGACTCAACAGGCACCCTGTTGAAGGAGGACAAGATATACCCAAGCACAACTTCCTATACTTGGACAGCACCAGATGGTTCCAAGGTCAGGATAAGGGTGTACAAGACCAACCCAGGTTACTATGCATATGCAAAGTGGGCTGAGATGGCTGTGTACTCCCAGGAGTTCACCCTGACTGATGGAGAGTCTCTGGACACAACAGACAACGCGGACTGGGTTATAAAACTTGCTTGGAGAAACAAGGACCCAACATACGCAAGCAAGGACCCGGATGCGTTGAGGAAGATAATCCTCTACGACAACTACGCAGACCCAACCCAGATTATGGGCACTGGTGACACCTACGACATTGTGACAAAGCCAGTTGCATACCAGATTGAGTTCGGTGGCATAACGCTTGGAAGCGCTGACTACGACAGCTTGAGCCTGTCGCTGGTTTATTACAGCTCAGCAAGCTTCCCGGTGCAGACGAACTTCTCTGCTGGATGCAGCGCAACAACTACAATCAACAACACCAACGGCAACCTGCTGCAGGTTCAGTCTCTTGTGAAGGACGCATTCCAGCTGTCCGGAACTGAGACATACCTGGTGCAGAGGTTCTACTACTTCCTAGGAAACGAAAGCAGCTATGGCTCACCAGTTACCGACCTTACCGAAGGAATGGTCATCTTCCAGAAACCAGGTGGAAGCTGCTACTACTACATGGATGCTTCCGTGTCTTACCTGGCGGGAGATGGGACAGAGGCCGACACGCCAATAAACTATGTACCCCACAACACCGACAACGCAGCAAACTTCACAATGCAGGAGTCCGCATCTTCAAGCTCTGGCTATGTGGATACCTGGAGCGTTCCAATCTACAGAGACACTGATAACAAGGACAAATTCCTCCTGACAACAACTGCAACTAAACAAATCTACTACACTGGTGTTACTGGCATTGAGAGCGAGCTTGAGATTGGCACAACTACAGTTGAACCCGGCTACATCTCAGAGAGGGGCACTCAGTTTGTGGACATGTCCACATACGGAGTTTCCTTCAAGAGAGCAAGAAGGCTGGGCGAGCTGAAGTTCTTTGCCAAGACGAAGGGCACAGAGACAACAACCGGCACAGTCGTTGGACCACTTGGTGAGGGCGAGTCTGCCAACGTTGGTGGCGGTGTGACTGTCAAGGTGAGGGAAATCACTGAGACAGTTGGCACATGCACAGCTGGCGGCGCGCAGTGCACTGTAACTGGCGCAGAGGGTCTGTCAGCAACTCCATCTGTCACAAGAGCAGATGTGAGAGTTCCGCTGAACCCAGCTACCAACAAGCTAGTTGTGCTCGACAAGGACGCGGACACCTCAGCTACTTTGATAGTAGTTGGAGGCAACCTTGTCAACACAGTGGCTGACCAAGTTATCCGCGGCGCAGCAATTGACCTTTCAAAGGACAGGGTCGTTGTGAAGGCGGTTGGCACCACCAGAATACTGGTGGCTGGTTACACAGCAGCGGACACACTGACAGCAGCTGATCAGTTCATCAACGAGCTGATTGCAGCAGCCCGATAGAGTGGTTTGAGGGCGCAAGCCCTCCCTTTCTTCTTTTTTATTTCACTCCTACCAGCTTGAGCTCTGCAAAAGTTTATATACGGGTTTCATCATCTCTCTTATGAGGCGATCAGATGAATAGAAAGGCAGTTTTGCTCTCCTTGCTGTTGCTAGTTTGTGTGTTGCACGCACAGCTCAATCTAACCGAATTCACAACTCCATACTTATACAGCTGGGAGAACTACACAAGGGATGTGAGGGTTCTCCAAGCAAACCTCAGCTCGGGAAGCTACTCAATTGTTGTGATAAACAACACATATACATTTCTGCTGAATCTCAGCGACAGAATATACTTTGTTGAGCAGCAACAAATGATAGAGCCAATTCTCAGAGAGTATTACTCAAAGACAGCCTACCCAACTCAAGCTGAGCTAAACAATCTGAATCTGTCTTTCAACTCCTTCCTCTCCAGCCGAAGCTTGGATTTGGAGTGCAAGGTGCTGACTGGTTTGGCAAACCCAGACGGCTCTCCGCGTTTCACCTGCACCCCGCAAAATATATGCGAATCCTGCCAAGCAGTTCCAGTCTGCAGGGATGTGATGAAAGGAACGCAGGAAACTCCTGACCCGATGTCAAGCACCCTTGTGCAATCAATTATGAGGATGCAGTATGATTTCAATATAATTGACTCAAACATCACACTTTTCAACGAAGCGTTTGAGAGAATTGAAACAAACACATCTCCTTCTCTTCTGGAAATGAGGAATGCGTTAACAGCAATAAAAACCGCTGTTGATGATTTGGCAAAACCACCTGCCCGCACAATCTACGAGCAATACACGGACTACCACAACCCAAAAGCGCTTGGGTTCTGCAGGAATTTCTACAGGGAATACAACCTGACTGCTTTAAACTCCGCGGTGAGCAAAGTTGTTGAGCTGAGCAACAGGGTGCCAACCGAAAGCATGTTCCTGCAACAGGTTTCCTCCATTGCAAACAGCACTCCAGAGAGAAAAATCAACAGAACGATAAGGGAGGAGAGGGAGTCATTCCTTGCCAACTATTCCAAGTGGGTTGGGAGGAGGAATAACCTCACAGAAAGGATGAATTCAATTGTTTATATAAAAGATAATGCAAGCATTGAGCAGCTTGACAAGCTCAACAGCATTCTTTCTGAAATACGGGCGGTTGGCGATGAAAGAAACTACTCCCAGGCAAACCTTCTTTCAGTCAACTTCTCCAAAGCTGCAGATGAGCTTGAGCTGCGCATCTCCAATCTTGCTGCTGTTTATAACAAACTTTTGGAAAACAACCAATCTGCTTCAGATTCCTTGTTTGAAGCTTGGCTGCGGGTGGGAGAGGAGGATTTTGTCACAAGGAGCAGGCTTGATGATTTATACACACAGAAAGCATCGCTGGAGTTCACAATACAGAACAGCTCACCGTTCAGCGTAGATGAAGCAAACCAGCTTATTGAGGAGCTTGCAAAAATACAGTCAAACGCAAACTCAATACGTGATGAGAAGAAAGCAGCCAGCTCCCAGCAGGTGAACAACATTGTGGTTGCAGTTGCAAAGCCAATTGTTTCCATCTCGCTCAGCTTGCTCGAGCCCATCATCCCGCTTTCGTATGAGGAGAAGGAGAAAAATGCAACCACTCTGATAGCAGTCTTCCTTGCAGTTGTGGATTTGCTCATCTTCCTCATCCTTTTGGGTGCTTTCTTCTATGTGATTCGTTCAAGAAGAATACAGCTTCCAAGAGTTGCAAAAATACTGTGGAGTTTCATCTTCGCGTTTATTGCGCTGTTGCTCATCCTTAGTTCGTTGGCAGTTTACAACGTAGCTGACATGCAGTCCCGCCCAACCACATATGATGTTTTCCTTTCCGAGTTGAAGGAGTCGACAAGGGTTGGGGTGGTTGCGGATTTAACTGGGCTGAATGGAAGCATGAGGGAAGCAGTCAGCAACTGCTCTGAGAAGCTTGCGGAGAAGCTTGAAACAATTGGTAAGTCAGTTATGCACTACAGGTTTGACGGGCAGGATTGTTTGACTGCAAACCAAACAACAAGCAGGGCAGCCTGTGAGAACACAATTGATGCCAACCCCGTAATAATATTGCGCAGCGGTGAGGAGAATAAGGCAGTATACCAGGTTTTATACACAAAAAAAGCAACTCTTGAAGGAAATGAGAAATTCTTTAATGAGTGCATCATAGCAAGGGTTGTTGGATGAGGAAGTATTTAGTTGGTTTGTTCATAGTGGTTATTCTTGCAGCCCTTTATCTACTCTACGGAGTGGAGCAGACGGTTAGTTTAAGCGAATTCAAAAATGAGCTGGCAGCAACGAACAAAATTTCAATTGTGATGGACACGCGTTACTCGGATGTAAAAATTCCGGTGATGCAGTGTGGTGCAGATGTGGCGATGGCGGTTGGCATGATAGGAAAGTATGAAGCGCATGGGAACAGGTCATTTGTTTATGATGGTGAAATGTGTTTTTACAAGAATACAACAAAGTCAATTAAGGAATGCGAGTCCCTTATTGCTGGCTCAACTGTTTTTTACATACGTTATAACCCAAATAGAAATCAAACTTCCTTCTACAAATCAAAAGCAGTTGTAGAGGGGGATTCGGATTTTTTGAGCGACTGCGCCATAGCGAGGATGATAGGCTAACAATTCACCTTGTAAAGGGAGAAGGTGCTCTCCTCGTATACCTTCTCCATTTTATTCAGAAATGACTGCTTTGGCTGGAATTCTCCATTCCTGCTGTCAATCAATATGTAATCCACCCCTCTTTTCTTTATAAGCTCGCAGTCACCCGCAAGCATCCTTTTCATTTCTTCCTCAAATTCACTTATCTCTATCCCATGCCCCATATACCATGTGAGGGATTCAAAATCAACCCTGAGAAAAACTCTTCTTCCTCCCCAGTTGTTCACGCAGTCACGGTGCATATTTGAAAGTATCAATGCATCCGGTTCTGTGTTGTTTCTCACAAACTCGCAAACCTTCAGCTCATCCTTATAAAACATCACCTGGTTGTAATTCTGAGCCCATCCAACAACTGTCTGAACTCCTCCAATTGTGAGGAGAAAAACCAGAAAAGCTCCAGCCACCCAGCCAGCCTTTCCAAACTTCCTAATCAACCATTTGATGAACACTGCAGAAGAGGCAGAGAAGATTATGAGGACGAACAAAAGCCATTTTCTATTATCCTGCACCAAAGGCTGTGTGACAAATAAATTTATGAGGATGAACATCAGGAAAGCAGAGGCAGTCATCTCTCTGAGTGGAAATCCTGCGAGGAGCATTCCCAAGAATGCGAGGAGAATGTAGGCTGAGAAATTCTTCAGCCAGAATTCAAAAAAATCCTGTTTTTGGGTGAGCCAGTTGCTCTGCGGCTCCCCCACCCAGCCTGGCTTGAATTGAATGTATTGTTGAGTGTGTGGCTCGTTCATCCAAAGAATCTGCGGAGCTGCGAGGAGGGCGGTTATGAGGAGGAAGAAAATCAATTCCTTTTCTCTCCTCACCAAAAGGAGGCAGAGCGAAAAGAAAATGGTGGCTGCAAATGAGTGGATGTGAAACAGAGGGCTTAAGCCAGCGATGAGCGCGGCGAATCTGTAGCTGCCTGATTTTAAAAGCAGTATCATCACTATTGCAAACACACAAATCCCCATCATAAAAACTCGCTGGTTCAGTGTGAATTCAGTTATTGTGTTTGCCATCACATACCCCTTTTCAGCCATCCAAGTGGAGCCAACCCCCATCCTCAGAAGGGATGGCACTACTTCCGCTTGCGGCATGCTGAACAGCTCTTTGAAAAATTCTATAAAACCAAAGTTTCCGTTGAATAGAATTAGAAAAACAGCCAGCAGCGCGGTTTTTTTCCCAAGCTTCAGCTTTCTCATCATTATGTAAAGCAATGCAACAAATGATGCCCCAACAAGAGAGTTTGGAATTTGCATTGCCATCGGCAAACCAGAATCAAGCTTCATAAGAATTGCTGAAAAGAAATCAAACAGAAAATGATACGTGAGCTTGCTGTCAGGCAGATATGGGTAAAGGGGAGGGAAGTTGCTCCCCCAACCGATTGGCGAAATTATTGCTGAGTGGTAGTTCGCATCAACAACAACTGCTGAAAGAGCATTTCCGTTGCTGTCAAAATTCCACACCATCAAATGATTCAAAAAGGAGAAGAATGCTAAGGAAATTAAAAAAACACCAGCTGAATATCTTTCAATCTGAATTCCTCTCACTCCAAGAAAAAAACAGGAGAGAAGCAACAGCAGAGAGCAGGCAGCGATGCTTGTGGTGTTGAAGCCAATTACAACGGAGAGAAGAAAAACGCACCATGTTGAGAGGATAACTCCAACAGGGAAGGCAGAGAAAAGCGCTTCCTCCCTCAAAAATCTTTGAGAAACCACAAACCCAAACAGAAACACAAGCGCAAGAAAAAACAGCCAAAGCAAAACATCACCTATACCTGAGAAACGCACCAACTCCTTTAAACCCCTGCAGGAATTCGCTTCCCTCAGCTGTGTCAGTTGAAATCATCTCAACTTTCACTCCTTTTGATTCAGCAAGCTCAATTAACTCATCAGCAAGCTCCTTTTCCTCAACAACCTTCATCCTGCCGCCGCACTCGCATCTGTCAGGTTCACCTGCAATACCGCTGACTCTCTTCCCGCAGTTCGGGCATTCAGCCGTATACCTTTTGATGCTCAGCCCCTCTGAGAGAAGCAGGGTTTCAACTTTGTTGCTCTCCAACGCTTCCCTCACCTCCTTCTCCCCATAGGTTGCAAGCCCATCCTTCACAACCTCTTTCATAAATCTGTCAAGCAGAATTTTCTCCTTCACCGCCTCCTGCTCTGCAATGAGTGGCTCTGCTTTTTCCGTGAGCTCCTTCACCCCATACTCCTCCGTGTAGCCAGTGTCAACCACCCCAAGTATTTTCAGCTGATAGTTGAACGGCTTCAGCTTCATAAAGTCCTCCTTCGCAGGGCCAGGCCCACCAACTATCACTCCTTTCAACCCTTTTATATTCAGAAAAACCTCATCCATTGCTTCCCCAATTCTCCTGTAATACTTCTCTATGCTCTCCTCAATCAGCCGCTCATACCTTCTTGCGCTGTTATGCACAACAAGAGAGTTGGCAATGAAGCTTTGATTTCTCGGCATTGTCAAATCGTAAAAAACACCTCCTTTCTGCACTGACTTGCTCTCAACTTTGGTGAGAATCAGATTGGATTTATACATTTTCTCCAGAATTTCCATTATCTCCTCTCCCTTCTTCAGCATTCGCTTTCTTTCACTGTCTAAAAATTTCATTATCTCCTTTCTGCTTCGGCTGTAACCACCTGTTTCCGCCGCATACACTGGATACACACTTTTTCCAATTGCTTTTGCTATATCAGTTGGTTTAACTCTAAGCTTCATTCGGTATTCTCTTAGGTTGCTTGAGCGCGCTTCTCTTATAGATTTAATTCTTTTTCTAAAAGCGTTTATTATCCTTCTTTTGAATACATCATAACTCATATTCCTCTCATCATTGAAAAAATTGGATGTTGTTGGGAAATCACTTCTCAGCATCCTCAGCTCATCCCCAAGCTTCCTCACCCACCCTCCTCTGACAGGAATTTGGTTGACGTATGTATGCGCCTTCCCTCCCCTCAGGATGCCTTCCAATTTTGCATTCTTACCGGATGAGGAAAAACCAATGTGTTTCCTGAAATTCCGGAGAGAATGTAAATCGTATATCACCACCGTATACTGTGGTTTAACTCCATAAGTTCTTTTCAAATAACACGATGAAATTATCTCAAATCTCAGGAGAAGGAGTTGCACAACCCTCATCACCTCCTCTGCTGTCATCGTTATCTCAACTTTTCGAGTGACATATCCCTCAGCGTCATACAGCCCTCTCAGGAATGCGGCAACTTCCCTTTTTCTCAGAGTCATGATAATTTCCGGAATTTTCCTTCTCTCGCTTGGGGCAAGCAATGAGCCAAAATGGGTTCGCAGGATGTCCGACAGCCATCTATTATACACCCTCAGCTCAAAAAAAGATTTTTTTGCCCAGCTGTGCTTTCTTTTTTCTGGCTTCACAACTCGCACTTTTGGCTTCAAACCAAACGTTCTTTTAATAAGATTTTTGTATTTTTTAACTACCTCCCTATCTCCTTCGTACATTATCACTCGGTTGCCATCCAAACTGCCGTCACCAAGCATGTAACCCAGTATCTGGCAGAGGTCAGTGTTGAAGTATTTTGGGAGTTTTATGAGGGGAACTTTATGAATGAACTTTCGCGAAAATTCCCCCCATTCAATTCCATAAATATCTGCAATTTTTCTGATTCTGGCAGGATTTAATGACACGCTGCCGTTCTCAATACGCAGCGCAGTGGCATCCGATGCGCCAAGCAACCTCCCAACCTCTCTCAAACTTATCCTCCTCCTTCTTTTCAGATACGCTGAACCATCCTTGCTGAGCTTTAAAACACACGGCACTTCCACATCAAGTTTCCTCCTCCTCCCCTTTATGTTAATCTTTTTCACAGCAAGTAAGCAATCTCCCCTTTCAATCTCCTCTGCGTATTTCTCCTCAACGCCGTTGTCAGTAGCCACAAAAAACTTATGCTCAGGTGTTGCTTTGATTTCAAATATTGGGTTCCTTGTTCTGATGAGGTATGAAACCTCGGCATCCCTTTTAAAAACTCCTGCGCACTCCTCGTGCATTGGTTGATGGTCATTGAAATTATAACCAAAAATCTTCCTCTCCCTGCCAAGTTCGCCAATCCTAACAACCCTCCCATCTGCAAGTTGAATCAAGGTGCTTTCATCAACGCATTGCCCTCCTTTTCCATGCAGCTTTGAATGCGCTGTTGAATTCAGTTTCCTCACAATTTTGGTTTGCTTCCCCTTCAACACGGCAAGCGTTGCCTCCCTCCCATCCATTGCAACCAATCCATACACATCCTTCGCTTCCAGCATCTCCTGCAAAGGTTCAAGGAAAAAACTCGAATCGCACCTGTAGAGCTGAACGTGAATTGGCTCGGGAGGGGAGATTGAAAAGAGCTGTATATCTGGCTTTCCCTGCTCCTTTGAAACATTCCCGCAGAATATTGCAATTCCATTCTCCGGTGCCTCTCTGAACATCTTAAGATAGTTGATTATTTTCTCCAGCGCATCAAGCACGTTCTTTCTCGTGCTTTTTGACTTGATGTTGCTCGCCTGCCCATACTCCGCTTTCAGCTTGTTGCTCACATCTGCTATTGGGTAGTTGGGAGGTATATAGACAGAAATCAGCTCAGTTCCACTACCCGCAATGTTGCTCAGCTCCCTGAGCTTTTTCTTCATCTCATACATCGCCTTGCTTCTCTCGCTCATTCAATCACTAGGCAAACTTCACTTCCTCCTCCAATTTCACCCTTCTTCCTATCTCGTCAGGCCAGTTCTTCTTCTCAAACCCTTTCTGGGAGAGGAATGCGCATATCCACCTCTCAAAACTGCCTCCTGCGCAACCGCTCCAAAGCTCCCCTCCAGTTGACTTCACGCTGAATGCTTTTGGGTATTTCTCCCCAATCACGCTGACATTCTGAATTTCAAGCCACTCGCTTCTCTTCCTCTCTCCTTTGTAAGGAAGGTATGCCTCAAAATCAACAGTCCCAATTCCCTCATCCTCCTTATCTGACATCTTTTTTTCTCCTTCCTGCGCCATCCACCATGGAACAACTGAGTATTTCTTAATCTCAAGCTCAAGCAGTTTGTCAAGTATGAACGTCAGCCTGTCCTCAACCTTCTTTGCAATCTCCCTCACCTGCGCAGGCGAGCCGATGAAAAGGGTTTCAGCTCTGTGAAACTCCTCCACTCTTGCAATTCCCTGAGTTCCTCCAGCTTCATTCCTGTATGTTGGGCCACTCCAATCGTAAATCTTTATTGGAAGCGACTCCTCCCTCACAACCTTCCCCTCCAGAAACTGCCAGAAAGGAGGGCATTGAGCGTATGAGAGAATTCCAACAGGTTCAACCTTTTTCATTATTCCTTCCTTGTGAATCTCGCCAGTTATTCTGAAATAATCCATTGCCTCCTCCCACTCCTTTGGGTTGCTCACCTTCGGAACCATCACGTAATACGCATCTGGGTAGATGCTCTTTGCATGCCCTGATCTTTTGGGAACATCCCACGGCTCAAACTTTGGGAAGAGCATCTCCCTGAAGCCAAGCGGTTTGTAAAGATGCTCAACAAGAATCTCCTTCACCGCATTCACAATTGAGGTGAAGTTTCTTCCATAAACAAACTGTCCTTTTGAATGTGTTCTCCTTATCCAATTCATCTTCTCAAGCTCAGCGCTTGGATCCTTGTCAAAGAAAACTTCCTTCTCCTTGCTCTCCCACAGAAGCCTTTTCACCTCCTCCTTCCCCTCATATGCCTGCCTTTCAACTTTCTCAATAATCAGCTCGATTATTCTGTCAACTCCTCCTGCCTCTATCACATCAATTGGGATGGAGGGGCTGAATTTTATATCTGCTTTATCTCCTTTCACATCTATCCTATCAACATAAAAAGCAACTCTCACTTCCTCCGATGGTTCTCTCCCAAGCTCAACTTCCTTAACCTCAAGCCTCCTTATCTCAACCCTCCTCACCCCTGCCTTTATTTTTCCTCCCAATAGATTGAGCTGACTTCTCAATCTGAGCAGCGCATCAGGTGCCCTCACGTATCTTCCGCTGGTTATCCTCACCTTCAATTTGTTTCCCTCAGTGCTCCACTCCTTCAACTTAGATGCTTCCTCCTCCTTTCCCTTTGGAGCTCCTCTCTTGAAAAGCTCCTTATTCACACTCTCCATAAGCTCCTCTATCTCCTTCTTTCCTGAAACATCATTGCTGAATTCAAGCACAGCTTCAAGCTCAAACAACATGAAAACACCTCTTTGAATTCTTATTCACACTGAGGTTAATAAATATGAACACTCGGGCTGCCGCTCCCGAAAAGAAGGGAATAGTCAAATGGATTGGAACGGCATCATGAAGATATTTCAGCAACTACGTATTTAAAGTTTCCCCATTATCTGAGAAGCTCGCTTCTTGCCTGCTCCAGCTGCATCCTTGCAACATCCTGCTTTCTCCTGAAGTTTGGTATCAAGGAGTTGGAGAATCTGACCGGCAGAAGGGCTTCATACAGCTCCTCCATTTTTGAAAAGTAGTAATCTGCTTTCCTCCTATTCCCCGTCTTCAGCTCCTCCAGCATCTCCCTTCTTAATTCACCTACGCAGTCCAATAAACCCAGCAGGTATGCTTTGAAAGGAATGCCAAGCTCCTCATAGGTTGGGATATCTCTTTTTTCTATTATTGAAAGAAGCACCATTGCTTCTGCATACTCCTGATAAGCCTGTATAGTGATGTTCTCAAATTTCTCAAACTTCCTCATCCTCTCAACAAGCTTCTCCACCTTCTCGATGTTTCTCCTGCACTCCTTCAGCTCCTTGGAGTGGATGCACTTTATTGCAACGGAGCAACCCCGCACGATCTCCCTTGTAATCCTCAGCAGCTCGTCCTGCTCCTCCTCTTCATCCTCAAGAAGCTTCACAACTTTTTCAATGCTTTTTTTGAAGTTCGCCATGAGTAAATTATATTTATAAAGCCTTTTATATTATTGGGTGATTGCTTGAAGGTAGTCCTGTCAGTTGGTGGGAGTTTGCTGAATCCGGGTCAACCTGATTTTGCTTTCATAAATGGGCTTGCAGCGCTTCTCAAAAAATTATCTAAAAAACATCAAATTGCGGTTGTTTGCGGTGGCGGGGCACCTGCAAGGGAGCAGGCATCTGCTGTGCGAAAGCTTGGAGGAAGTGAATTCCTTGCAGACGATGCGGCGATTCTGTGCACCAGGTTGAACGCCCTTCTTCTCATCGCTGCGCTTGGAGAGGATGCATATCCTGTTGTTGCGAAGAGCTTCAGGGAAGCGGCTGCAGTTAGAAAAGGAATTGTTCTGATGGGAGGAACCATCCCAGGTATCACCACCGATACAGATGCTGCGCTGTTGGCAGAGTTTATTGGAGCGAGGAGAATAGTGAATCTGAGCAATGTGGATGGAGTTTACACCGCAGACCCCAAAAAGGACAGAACAGCGAAGAAGCTGAGCAGGATGAGCTTCAGCCAGCTTGTTCAGCTTGCCTCCCAGCATGATGAGAGGATGGCTGGCACAAGGTTCATCTTTGATGTGATTGCGTGCAAGCTCATCGCGCGCTCCAAGATAGAAACACATTTTGTTCATGGAAAGAACCTTTCGGAGGTTGAAAGGGCTGTTGAGGGAAGAAGCCATTCAGGCACGGTTGTGCGGTAGTTGCTCAAAAATAGAAAGATTTAAAAAGAAAGTAATAAAAATAACCTATATCCAAAGGTATCTGACAATAAGAGGTGGTTTTGAATGAGAATGAGAAAGGGTCAAACAGCCATGGAGTACCTTATGACTTACGGGTGGGCAATACTGATAATTATGGTGGTGCTGGCAGTGCTGTTCTACCTTGGAGTGCTGAGCCCACAAGTTCCATCACAGTGCACATTTCCAGCAGGAATTACGTGCGTTACGTACAAGCTTATGACAAACGGCACTCTCCGTCTAGATATTGGGCAGGGGACAGGGCACACAATAGAAATACACGGTGTGGTGTGCACCCAGAAGACTGATTTGGATTTGAGCACCGCAAATATAGTCTACCCCAGTGGTCTGAATGTTAGTATCTCCTCTGGAAACAAAGCGACTGTTGCAAACGAAACTTATCAGACAATATGCACTAATGCAAATTTACAAATTGCAAATGGAACAGTTGGAGACCAGTACACCAACGCAAGAATAT
>Ga0123519_10002246_pt1 | contig 32827 bp, 24 predicted proteins | sample YelNatPaOPRAMG02_FD_87396 | JGI IMG/M metagenome (GOLD analysis project Ga0123519, IMG submission 87396) | Hot spring microbial communities from Yellowstone National Park - Yellowstone National Park OP-RAMG-02 (version 2) | ecosystem: Environmental > Aquatic > Thermal springs > Hot (42-90C) ... | reverse complement strand
TGACCGATCCAGCGCACCATCGAACCTACAGGCTCACCTTCCAGGGTGAAGTCTTCGGGGAACGACTCCTTTGGCAGCATCATCTCAGTGTTGCTTACCATTCCCATAGTTACCGATTGTGACAGGGAATACGGGCATCCCATTGCGAAAACTCTGTCTCCGACTTCTAGTTTGGATGAGTCTCCGAATTCAGCAAATGGGAATGGCTTGCCGTCAGTGGATGTGAGTTTGATAACCGCAATGTCTGCAAGTGGGTCGGTTCCTATTAGCTTCGCTTCTATTTCGCGCTTGTCGGCAAGCGTACAAACGATGCGTTCAGCGTCCATGGCTACATGGTGGTTTGTGACGGCGTAACCTTCCGGAGATATAATCACTCCACTACCGAATGATTCCGTTTTCACTTCGCGACCCTGCCGGTAGTCGGATGAGACAACATGAATTCTTATTAGCGCCGGTCTAACGGCTTCAACGGCGGCTGTCATCTCTAACTTTGCGTCGTTTGAGTTTGCCAGTGCATGAGCCGCAAGACTTGTCAACAGCATAAGTAGCACAATGGGGCTAAGCTTCTTCAGCATTGCGTTTTCACCTCTGGCGAAAGTGGATTGTCTTGTAATTGCATTTTTTGTGTTCGTTCTTCTTGCAGGAGCTTATTGACTATACTTCCCTGATACCCAAGGGATAACCTTCGCTAAAATAGATTTTAAGGAAGCAAAAGCAATGAGCGCACGAAACTCCCTCTGTCAGCTTCCAAATGCGCCTAAGTATAATAAACGGTTTGCACTAAAATAAAAGTGCCCTGTCGGTAGTGCCGACAGGGCGCTGTCAACTAAAAGAGCATTAGCCTTTCTAATGTTAACGTGTAGGCGCCGCTGGGGTACCGGGTGTACCTGTCGCTCCCGGCTTGGCTAGTTCTATAGCCTTTGCCGCTTCCTTCTTGATCATCTGCGGAATATCCTTGTATGTCGATGAGGTCACCTGGATATCAGCTTTCTTGGTAAAGTTGCGTATTGCGGTGCGGAAATCGTTCTTCTTGCTTCCTTCCTGAATAGCTAACTGTTCCCTAATAACGTCTTTCACATCCTCGTACGGCGTTATCTTCTTTGGTCGTCTCTGGTCAGCCTTGATTATTACCCATTTGCCCTCGATGAGAGTTGGCTGGCTGAACTGTCCTGGCTTCAATCCGAAAGCCAAGTCCTTAACGATCTTTGGTACGTTGGAATTACGAGCCACCCAGCCAACAACGCCTTGAGTTTGCTTACTGAGCTCATCTTCGCTGTATTGCATCGCTACGGTGCCGAATTCAGTGCCCGACTTGAGTAGCTTGTAAGCTTTTTCGGCTTTGTCTTTACTCGAGCATATAATCGCGCTGATTCTCACTTGCTCTGGTCTTACCCAAGGCGAATTCGGACTTTTCAGTCCGTCTTCGTATACTTTACGAACTTTCCATTCCGGGATATTCACGCCTTTGGAAACGATGTTTACAAAAGCCTGTTCGACCGCGATTTGGTGTTTAAGGTCGTCAATCGTCATGCCTCGCGCAGCTAGAACCTTGCGAAGGTCGCCGCTCTGCTTCTTGATGAAATTGATCTTCTTGTTGATTTGCTCCTCAGTAGGAGCGACTTTCTGCTCCTTGGCGAGCTGCTCCACAAGTTTTTCAGCTATCAATTGTTGAACTACATACCTGCCAGCCATTTGCGGACCCTGAGGAGTCTGAACTGGCACCCGCTCCAATCTAGAGTAAAATTCGTCTTTTGTGATTTTTTCTCCATTGACTCGGATAAGTGCTTTCTTGCCGCATCCAGCCAGCGTTGTAACCACAATCGCGAGGACCAAAAGCGCCAAAACACTTGTTTTCGTCCTTTTCATTCCAGTGCTCCTCTCTCAATTTTGCATAATCAATCGCGGACTTCAATCCCGCGTAAAATTGCCTTTTAATGGAACAAAGCCAAGTCCCTCTGCAGGTAACCCCTGAGCCGCAACACTGCTTGCGTGTGCAGCTGATAGACCCGCGACTCGGAAACCTCTAATATTCTTCCTATCTCCTTAAAAGTCAAACCTTCGTAATAATACAAGGCTATGACGAGTTTTTCGCGATCTGGCAACCTATCAATGCTCTCCGCCAGGCACTTCTTCATTGCTACAGATTCGACGGCGGTCGAGGTATCCGCGCTACCATCGTGTACTACATCTGCTAAGTGGATCTTTTCATCTCCCTCGCCGGCAAGTAAGATATCGTCCAGGCTCAGAATTGACGCTCTTCCCGTATCAGCTAGCAACAGGTGAAAAGCGTCAATCTCCATCCCCATTGCCTCTGCGACTTCTTCTTCCGTGGCTGGCCTTCCTAGTTTACTTTCCAGATCGAGGTATGTCTTCTCGAGCGCCTTAACTCGTTCGCGGACGGACCGAGGAACCCAGTCCTCCTCTCGTAGCATTTCAAGAATGGCGCCGCGGATCAGCGCAATCGCGTAAGTTTCAAACTTTACCTGCCGCCCCGCGTCAAACTGATCTATAGCTTTTATCAGTCCTATAATGCCAGCTGATATCAAGTCATCTCGCTCGACGTTCGGCGGTAGGCTCGTGACAACTCGTCCTGCAGTAATTTTGACAAGGTACGCGTAATGCTGAATCAGCTGATCTCTAGCTTTGGCATCCCCGAGCGCTTTAAACCTGTGCCAAAGCGCTTGGAGGTCAGGCGCATTCATAGGACCTTCATCCGTCCATTGACGCAAACTGTGTGACGTCGGTAGCTCGACGTTACAACTTGAGCCACATTGTACTGTAGCAGCCACAGCCTGTCAACAAATTAAATACGAGCGACAACACTTATACGCGTTAATCGCCAGCAATAATTCCCGAAATTGCTATGAGAATGGTTCTTAGGCTCGCATGACCAAAGTCCCACGATCAAGCAGCCAAACGCCCAGCTTTGTCTTCTCCTAGAATCTGCCTATATATGGAATCGTACACCGATGCCAACTTCCGTGGTGACTTGTAGCATTTTATCACTCTAACTTCGTCGCCTAGTCCTGTCCCCGTTACAAGCGTATTAGGGTATTCTGAGGCTGCATGGGAATGAACGGTGGTCAGGAATGCCTTGCCCAAGTCCCATTCGCTTAGGCACAGTGCGTGCAAGTAAACAGCCGCCAAGCCAGGGCATGAGTCGTTGATGTGAACGAGGTCAGGAACCCACTTCGGTGTGATCGCTTTGAGCCCCGCCAGAATGCCGCGAACCAGGCACGTGCAGGCGGTGTTCATTGGGTCGGTTGAATTCGTCTTGTAGACCTCTCTGCTTATAAGATAGTAGAACACACCTTCAATGATAGAGGCGGAGATGCTCACACTGTCAATCGACCCATCATTTAAGACAATAGGCAGGCGGTCGATTACGGGGCGGGCGTTGATGCGGGCATCGTCCAACATAGGCTCGTCTGCCAACAGCGCAATCCGTGGGTCATAGCCTATATCTAGTAGCCCCTTCGCCAAAGCGCGGGCAAAATCCCACCCTGCTTGATGTGGTACGGCGTTCAATGTGAGAACTTTCAAAGCGTACAGATTCTGATTCCCCCACTTCGGCTATTCTGGATTTGTCCTTAATGATTATCGGCTGCGTTTGTGCCGTACGTTAGATCCCTTGTGGCGTTTGTGTTTGTCCAGCAGTACGGCGGAGTGTTATGTACGCGATCTCGGGTGGGCATAAGAATCGTATGTGAAGCTTTGAGGTTCCTACTCCGCGGTTAACGAAGAGAACGCTGCTTCCGCAATCACATCCCAGTAGGTTAGTTAACCGCTCTGGTGTATAAAGACCGTCATTAAGTTTCTTGTTGGAACGCATGTGCGTCCATAGCACTCCCAGACCTGGAAGTCTGACTTGCCCGCCGTGAGTATGTCCCGCAAGGATCAGATCAGCTCCGTGGGAAATAGCCTCGAGCGTGGTAGACGGGCAATGGGTGAGAAAGATTATGAAGTTTTTGGGGTCGACGTTTTTGAACGCCAAATCCAAATTGTCCTTCCGACTATAGGGATCGTCTACCCCAACGATTGTTATGAATTGGTCGTCGTGATAGATGGCCTGGGAGGTGTTAATTAGGAAATTTACCCCCTGTTCCGAAAGAGCTTCGATCAATGTTTTTGTGTCGGTCCAGGGCTTGTGTTCCGAATTTCCCAGTACGGCGTATATGGTGCGCTCCCGGCGTCTAATGGCGTTGCATAGCCGTTCAAAAGCCCATCTTGCTTTAGGTGTTTGTGTAATGTCTCCTGTAATGAGGCACAAATCAACCTCTCGCTGCGAAAGCAGAGTCGCGAGCCGACTTTCCAACTTGCCGAACTTCGTTAGGTGCAAGTCCGAGAGGTGAAGAATAGTATAACCGTCGAAAGCACTTGGAAGATGAGGGAAGGCAAGGTCCAAACAGCTTACTTGTAGCCTGAACTGCTCTACAAGCACGCCATAACCTGCGCACCCCGCAGCTGCACATCCAGCAGCCGCAACAACGAGAGGCTCTGCGTTCAATCTCACCTACCTTTCGACGTTTCGATAATTACCTGCGGCGAGGAGTCGTTTCATCCTAACTATACTCTACCCGCGTTTTTCCTGATATAGGCTATTTGTTCTTCGGTGACAGGTTTTTCAAAGCTACGGAAACCGGCAAGCTTAAAGCCGTGCTTCGCCGCGAGACGGCTTATTTCCTCGACCTGCTCAATGGTCACGTTTTTCCCAAGCGTGTAGCATTCGTACCGTCCTTCAAGAGCTAAGATCATAGTTTCGCTCATACACGCGTATGCAGTCTTGGGTGGAAAGCCGAAATCAAAGTTAAAGTTAACGTCCCCCGGCACCTCGACTACTCCACCTTCGATTACCAAAACGTCGTTTCGCTCTTCGACAACGCGTACTGAAACGTCTCTCGGACGAGCGATGTCACAGATCACCGCGCCGCGCTTTAGGTAATGCGGCTCGATTATCGCGTCTATAGCGCTTGAAACAGTTATCACTATATCTGCGTCCTGAATGCCTTTGGCTATGTCAGTGGTTGTGTCGACAGTTGCTCGAGCATTAACGAGCTTCGCAGAGAGTTCCTTCAATCGATCTTCAGCAAGGTCGACCATAGTAAGCGCGCTGCACGTTCGAGCCAGTACTTGAGAGCATGTCCATCCAATCGATCCTGCAGCTCCTACCACGGCAGCGTGCGCTTCGGTAGGGTCAATTCCCATCATCTCAGCGGCTTTAAGTGATCCTTCAATCCCGGTTGCAACCGTAAAACTGTTGCCGGTTGTTACTGCAATGTTTGAGTTCTTTGCTATCGTTATTCCGCCGTCGCCTACGACTGATGTGTGCGCACCGAGCCCTACTATCTTCGCGCCAACTTCTTCGGCTAATTTCACGGTATCGATGATCTTGCGATAGACTTCATCCAGAGGCAGTTGGGAAAGTTGCTTGGGCGTCAGGGGGCACCCTACAAACCAACCTTCTGCCTCGGCTCCAGTAAGGGATTTGACTCCAGTGATGTGCGAAACGACCATTGGGCTCTTGTGTCGCAGAGCCCACTCTATCCACGATTCTGGAAATAGTTTGACGAAGGGATATTTTCGAGCGACGTCTCGTTTTGCGGACAACGGATGTATGACGAAGGCAAATTTCTCCAAAGGCGATACCTCTGCAACCAAACTGCTGCAAGACGTTGCAGTATTTCTCAATCTATTCTAGAAATCTTACAGCGCTATTCTACACTGACTGCCACATTAAGCTCAAGCGGATTTTGTACAATCCGTTAGGACCAGGTATCATAATCCCTATGCGTGCAAAGACTGCTAAAGGGTTCCCCTGGTGTGCCTGCTTTTTGTTAGCGGTTGCCTTTACGACGGGCATACTTTTGCGCCAGTACGCGCCTTTGTGGTTTTGTGGCCTTGTCTCCGTCTTTGCGGCAGTATCCTGCCTTTGCCTATCTGAGATGAGATCTCGAAGCACGCTTCTGCTATTGGTGGCTGTACTATTCTTGGGTTCGTGGAGATACGACGCGGCAAGTAAAGTGCCTGTGAATGACATATCCCGATTACTCGGAGTTGTATCTGGAGTGGAGGGGATAGTTACTTCGGATCCAGAAACGCGCGGGGCACGGACACACTTTGTACTTCGCGTGGAGCGGGTAAAAACATCGGTTGGCTGGTGTGCTGCAGGTGGTCGAGTAATGGTCAGCCTAGACGGTGGTCACGCCCTAAAGTGGCGCGCGAGGAATAGCAATTCCGGTGTAGTGGTCAGACCAGAGTATGGGGATAGAATACGAATAACCTCGAGATTGTATAGTCCTTCAGAGCAAAGAAATCCTATAAATTTCTCCTGGAAAGGTTATCTTGCGAGGAAGGGCATATACACATGTGCCAGCATTTCGAATCCTGATCAGCTGCGGCTCGTGGATCGACGGTTAGGATGCAGCCTTGTGCACGGGGCGCTCGGAATCCGGCGTGCAGTTATCAGATCAATCTATCGGATATATCCCTCGCCGGAGAACTCAGTGATTGCGGGGATGGTGCTCGGCACATACGCATATTTGCCACCGCAAGTGCTATGCGATTTTACTAGAACGGGTACGCTACATCTACTTGCGGCTTCCGGATATAACTGCTGGGTGCTTGCACTGTTTCTCTCTGGACTTTTGCAATGGATGCGAGTGACGCGCAACCACAGGAGCCTAATTATCATTGGGGCGCTTATTGCTTACCTTTTGGTAGTAGGTTGCAAGCCGTCGCTTGTCAGAGCAACGATTATGCTTTCTCTGGCACTCATTGCTCGTCCACTGAACCGCGTGCCCGATACCAGGAATCTATTCTTCGTAGCGGGGTTGATTATACTTGCATTTGATCCGGCGAGTCTCTTCGATATCGGATTTCAACTTTCTTTTCTTGCAGTTTGGGGGATCATTTACGTTAGTCCAATGCTAGGGGTCAATGCCGTTCTTGGCGCTTTTCAAAATGCTGCGCCGCCTGCAGGTCGAACAGGCAAGGGTTTTATCTTTTGGCTCGTGCGCAAAATAGCAGCTGGGCTGGGTGCGACTGCGATTGCGACAACATCTGCAGTGTTAGTTACAGCACCGGTCATAGCATACTACTTCAACTACATCTCACTCGTAGCTATACCTGCGAACGTCGCTGTTGAGTTGGGTGTACCAATAGTATTTGGCGCCGGTCTTTTCGCACCGGTAGCAGCGACAGTGCCTGTTTTCGGCAGTGCCGTGGCTTATTCGGGTACTCTAGTGACTCGCGGTATGCTGGACGGAATAGGTTTTCTGGGTAGTGGCTTGCATAGTGCGGTTTCGGCGCCGTCTATACCTCCAGTTGCGATTGCGGGGTACTATTTAGTTTTGCATGCGTTGTTGAGCTTTATGAACGTACGATCTTCTGGGAAGCTGAAGTGAGCTGGTTGGCGAATATACCAGCGCGACTAAGAGATCCGAGACGGCTTGTGTTAGCAAGCGCGATCGTCTTTGCCGCTGCCATATGGGCCTACGCTTTATATCCAGTTGTTCCGCGGCTGACACTCACCGTCTTAGATGTAGGAGAGGGGCTGTGCGCGGTTGTGCGGACACCCTGTGGGAAAACCATTGTTGTAGATTGCGGTACGTCCAGCTGGCGTAACAGCCACAGTGTCGGTTCGAAGCTCGTCGCTCCCTATCTCCAGAGCACAGGTGTCAATGTTATAGACTTAGCAGTTTTAACTCATCCACACAGTGATCACATTAGCGGTTATGCAAGCCTTCTGGGACAGCTGCCTGCCAAGACAGTCCTAGACATCGGTCCGGATTCTGACTGTCCTGATTACGAAGGGTTTATTCGAATGGTCCACAAATGTCAGGCGAAGCATTACGTCGCGAGGAGTGGACAGGTATTTGTCTCGCCTAAGGGCGTGCAAATCCAAATCCTGAATCCGGATGTTTCTCGATCATATGAGGATCTTAACAATAAATCGATAGCCCTGCGTATTGTGTACAAGCAGGTTGCATTTTTAGTGGCGGGTGATGTTGAGGAGCAGGGGGAAAACTATATAATCCAATCTTTTTCCCACCTGCAGTCTGAAGTTCTTGTGGTAGGACATCACGGTGCACATAAGTCTTGCTCGCCACAATGGCTAGCTGCCGTAAAACCCTTGATTGCCATAATATCGTGTGGAAGGAATAATCCGCACGGCCACCCTTCCCCTTTAGTGATTCAACGCCTTAGGTCCTTTGGTATTCGAACCTATAGAACAGATATCAACGGGGCGGTAATGGCTTCTACAGACGGTAAATCAGTGTTAATTAGGGTTGTCCGCCGTCAGTAGACCGAACTCATCAGGCAATGTGCTTATACTTTTTCCGGGTCCGTCATTTTGCTGGTTTCGCACCAAAGGTCTATTCTGAGCGTGCGTCTACGCCATAATTAATAATGGCAACCTCTGCGCGAGGGGTAGGAGACGGCCATAGATGCAACTGATAGATTTGGATAAGATAACGCCTGCGGCTGATCAGCCAAGGAAGACTTTCGACCCCGGTACGCTTCTTGAGCTCGCGATGTCGATTAGAGAACGGGGCGTTCTAGAGCCGATAGTGGTGCGGCCGAAAGGTGAAGGGACCTACGAGATAGTGATGGGCGAACGCCGTTGGCGCGCTGCACAAATGGCGGGATTGAAGCAGATTCCGGCGATTGTCCGGGAGATGAGCGACCAGGACGCCACAGTAGATGCCTTATTGGAAAACTTTCAACGCGAGGACCTGAACCCCGTAGAGCGTGCGCAGGCAATCAAAAAGCTTCTCAGCTTCATGAGTTGGGAAAAGTGCCTGAAAACGCTAGGTGTATCAGATTCGACCCTGCGCAGGTACTTAGACCTTTTGGATCTTCCGGAACAAGTGCTCAACGAACTTACTCGAAAGCCGGGGGAAGGTGAAGGCGAATTTCTAGAGGGTCACGCCCACTTGCTGAGAGCTCTGAACGGAAACCTAGGTGTTCAGATACGTTTGGTAAAAAAGGTTAGGGATGAAAAGCTTTCAGTAGAAGAGCTGAAGAAGGTGATTGGGGCTATTCAGGAAGTGCCCTCTAAGACGGAGGCATTTTTGCGTGTCCCGCTGAACGTGACAGAGGAGATACTGCGCAATATCTCCCGTCAGACCAAAAAGAAGAAAGCGTACCAGCCAAAAACCGCCGAAGCGCATCTGAAGAGCCTGCAGAAGGCATGTTCGGCGGTTATTGACCTGTTGGATGAACGTGTCGCTCAATATTTGACCACTGAGCAAATGAACCAGATGCTTAGTGCCACCGCTGACCTAGCAGAGCAGATCGCTAGGTTCAATAAGATCATGAGGGAGACCCTCATTCAAAGCGATCACGGGTTTAGAGAGGTGTATATACACTGTCCGCTGTGTGGCAGAATTGAGCTGATTGGGAGTTTGCGCTGCAGTGTGTGCTGGACAGTGCTGAGGCGTTGTTTGGATTGTGGCCATTATAACCAGACCTATCAGAAGTGCGAGAAGACAGGTTATATGGTCTACATGTCGGATGCCGAAAATCCCGACGAGAATTCTCTTTCTTACAAGTGCGAGCATTACAGTCCAAAATTCGAGGTACAGGCGGCAGCATAGACTGAGCTAGAAGCCGAAAACTTGTTTTGCTCGGGGAGGCAGGCGATTTTGCTTGCCTCCCTTTCTATCTTGTATCTGGGTATTTCGCCACAAGACAGCTCGACGCGCAGGTATGTTATAATTGCCGACAACTGAGCGACTGTTTTTTGCAATGTATAAGCATGTTCCGAATTCTTGTGCTGGGTACAAATGAGCGCGAGCTTAATGCGATAGCTGCGGCGATATCGGGTATGAATCATTTCGTCGCGAGCGCCTGGGACGAAGATTCTTTATCCGAGGCACTTTCTAGGGGTAGCCCCGATATCGTGGTAATGGATTTACGCGGAGCTGAGAACGCCTTGGATCGGTTCAAGAGGTTAATTTCGCCTTATGATCAAGTATCCGAGGCTCCCAGGTTGGCAATAGCCGACCGGAGTCGCGTTGTCGAACTTACTTCTGCGTATATAAGTGATTTCGTTTTTTATCCTTTTGACACGGACGAATTTGCTCTTCGGCTGAACCGTTTGCTTGTCCGGAGCGAGCCTTCCAGAAAAGGAAGACTAATAAAGGCGAGGGGGCTGGTAATTGACACTGAAAGCTTCGAAGTAACCGTAGACGGACGCCAGCTAACCCTCACCTTCAAAGAGTTCGAGCTGCTACGGTTTCTAGCCGCGCATCCTGGGCGAGTTTACACAAGGCAGGCTCTACTCAACCGGATTTGGGGATACGATTATTTTGGTGGGTTGCGCACGGTCGATGTGCACGTCCGAAGAATAAGAGCCAAATTGGGTCCTCGACACGAGGACTTGATTCAGACGGTACACGGTGTTGGCTACAAATTCACCCCATAGGCTGTGTCCGAAACCGGATAGATTCCACACTAAATTGTTCCGATAAACACAGACTTAATCGCCATGAAACATTTTGGAAATACCCCGTGGCGAGAATAAGAATGTAAATCTCGTCAATTGGGCTGTTTTGGCTGTTGGTCGCATATCAAAGGAGGTATAGACAGATGTCAGACAAGGGCAAAGAGTGGGTTTTGAAGGAATGTAAGGAAAAGGGTGTAGAGTTCATTCGACTATGGTTCACAGACATACTGGGTACTATGAAGAGCTTCGCTATTACGGTCGAAGAGCTCGAAGGTGCTCTCGAGGAGGGAATGGGCTTTGATGGTTCGTCAATAACTGGGTATCAAGACATTCAAGAGTCGGATATGATCGCGATGCCGGATCCGACTACTTTCACGCTTTTGCCCTGGAGATCGAAAGAAAAACCGGTCGCGAAAATGTTCTGTGATATTTTAACTCCAGACGGCGAGCCATATCCGGGAGATCCCCGCTACATACTGAAGCGAATGATAAAAAAGGCTGCTGATAAAGGCTATACGTTTTACGTAGGGCCAGAGCTTGAGTATTTCTATTTTAAGGATTCCAGTCCCTCGACGGAAGTTCTGGACTACGGTGGGTACTTTGACTTGACGCCATTGGATGTCGCATCGGAGCTTCGCAGGGAAACGATTATGGTGCTCCAAGAAATGGGAATTCCGGTGGAGTATAGCCACCACGAGGTTGCATACAGCCAGCACGAAATAGATTTGCGCTATGCTGACGCACTTACTATGGCTGACGCCGCTATGACGTACCGGCTGGTGGTCAAAGAAATCGCTCACCAGAATGGCGTGTATGCTACATTCATGCCTAAGCCGATATTTGGGCAGAATGGAAGTGGTATGCACACGCATCAGTCGCTGTTCAAAGGCGACAAAAATGCTTTTTTTGATCCGAATGACCCGGCTCATCTTTCGCCGATAGCGAAAAAGTATATTGCAGGTCTTCTTAAGCACGCCAAAGAGACCTGCGCCATCGTGGCGCAGTGGGTTAATTCGTACAAGCGGCTTGTGCCCGGTTATGAAGCGCCTGTATACATCGCGTGGTCCCAGAGAAATAGGTCTGCGCTTGTTCGAGTGCCGCTTTATAAACCCGGGAAAGAGTCTGCTACTCGTGTGGAGCTGCGAAATCCCGATCCAGCTTGCAACCCATACCTCGCCTTCGCCGTGATGCTTGCTTCCGGTCTCAGGGGTATAGAAGAGAATTACGAGCTGCCTCCCGAGATGACGGAAAACCTTTACGAGCTAACAGAGGAGGAACGGAAAGCGCGTGGTATTGAGAGTCTGCCGCCAAGCCTGGGCGAAGCGATTGCTATTACGGAGAAAAGCGAGCTTGTCCGCGAAACTCTCGGCGATCACGCATTTCAGAGGTTCATTTGGAACAAGAAGAAGGAATGGGATGAGTTTCGAATACAGGTAACCGAGTACGAGCTACGCAGGTATTTGCCAGTTTTGTAGATCCGCCGCGGCAAATTAAAATATGCAACCTGCCTACGTATGGGTTTTGAATCCGCACGTGAAATCTTCACGTGCGGATTTCGTCTTGAAAGCACGAGAGAATACTCCAGGCGATATGCTAGAAACTATTTAGACTCGGTTGTCGTCTTATCAGGGGTGACTAGTTGCGATATTAGGATATATGAGCAGGACTCGGGGTGTAGAAGCGAGTAGGGCAAGTGTGATTCGAAAATGGTGTGTGATGGCAATAGCCATTCTGGCAGGGTTCTCTTTGTGCCCCGCCCCGACGCCTGCCGACGCCTCATCGGATGCTATTGAGAATATTAGCAGAGCGTTGGATGCACTGGAACGAGGGTTGACGGATGACAGTTTCTTGGAGCTCCAAGACGTTCTCCGGTCGGATCCAAACAATGCGTTAGCGCGTGTTGCGCTGGGCTATACACTATTGCTGAGTGGAAGGCATAAAGAGGCGGCTTCGCAATTTGAAACCGTGCTCAAGATCGACCAAACGTGTGCTCTCGCAATATATGGGCGTGGCCTGGTATACCTGAAAGAACGCTCGTGGCGTCAAGCGGAGGCTTGTTTCGCACAGGCACAGTCTATTGATCCGAAGCGGAATCTTGAGACATGTGTCGAGTACGTGCGAATTTTGAGCGGAGGTTCTTCGGCGCGAACAGACGAGATTCGGTTCCGGGCTAACGGCTCAACAAATGAAGCAGAGATGGCGTTGGAAGCATTTCGGTTAACTAACGCGGCGAACTACGATAAAGCCGCTCAAATTTGGTCGCAATTGCAGCTTGCGGCAATACGTGACGGTTATACGGAGCGCGTTGGATGCACTATGACGTTTTTGCCGGACAGACCGTTGGCGACCATGGGGAAAGTGCTTGGGTGCGCATTGGACCGTTACGTCGTTCCCGCTGAAGCCGTTGAAACGGTCAGAGGCAAGGTAACACTGCGAGCTAATCTGGCGCGGGCAAGGACCGTAAAGCTTGTTACGTTTCTTGTCGATGAGAGATTGCTAGGAGTTACGAACACGCCGCCGTTTGAATGTATTTGGGATACAACTCGTTGGTCCAATGGTCCTCATTCGGTCAGGATAGTGGGCACGGACCAATTTGGAGCAGTAGTAAGCGAAAAAAGTACTCTGGTAATTGTTGACAATCCGGTTTCGGTCTCTAAGGGCGAGGAAGTCGGTGGAGATTTTGGGGCGTTGTGGGATCGGCTTTGGGGTCTGATGGAGCTCAAGCCGTCCTCTGCGGCGATAAACTACAGCTTGTCACTTTGTGCTCGTCACAGGCGAGACACCGAAGCCGAGAAGGCTGCTCTGGAGCGAGTGGTAGCGGCAGATCCAAGCTATCGCGATGCCTCGCGCCGTTTGGCTGAGCTATATAGACGCCAGAATCAGGCAGGAGTTATTCGTAGTTTGGACGGTGTTGGGAAGAGTGTTGCTCTGACGTTTGATGACGGTCCTAAATCTGAAACTGGTTTGCTTTTGGATGTCCTGAAATCGAAGGGAGTGAAAGCAACGTTTTTTGTCGTAGGGAAGCAATGCGAAAAGTATCCAGACTTGCTAAGACGTATTAGCGAAGAAGGGCACGCGCTGGGAAATCATACATACAGTCACCTTGCTCTTGAATATTTGTCAACCCAGGATATCGAGAAAGAAATTTTTGCTTGTCAGGCTGCTGTTAGGGCGATTACGGGCAGGGAGATGAGATTGATAAGACCTCCAGGTGCTCATTTCGGCAGAAAGATTGCATCAGTGGCTCGAAAGTTTGGAATGAAAGTAGTGCTGTACTCAGAGAGTTGCTCGAAATTGGAAGGAACAACAGAGGACAAAATAATTAAGCATGTTATCCAGACTGTGAGCCCGGGATCAATAATCCTGATGCACAACCTGGACAGAGTTACTCTGCGTGCTCTGCCTGATATCATAGATAAACTGAGAGCGCAGGGTTATAATTTCGTTACTCTATAAGAAGGATTTCTTTTTGGTAAGGCGTATAAAAAACTGTTGTGCGGCGCAACTTTGCGCGGAGGAGTCGAGTGTGATGGAGCGTTTTACAAAGGCGGTTGCTGCGGTCGCAATCGCGGCGTTTTTGACAGTGGCGTTTGGCTCGTGCTGGGCTGCGAGCTCAAAAAGTAGGGCGCGGGTATCGGTTAAGCCCGCCAGGCGAGCATATTCCGTCGGATCGGGGAAAGTTTATGTCCCGCCTCAGATTATAGCCGGTTCATTGTTGGCAAAAGGCAGGGTATTTTACAGACCTGTGGTGCCGGAGGATACGCTAGCAGGCATAAAACTGGGACGTCCTGCTTCACAGATTTTGGCAAAGTGGGGTAACCCAACAAGAATCACTGTAGGCACAGCAGAGGGGGAGGTTGAAACCGCGCAAGCGCAGCCAACTCTTACCGGTCCAGCATACATCCCACCTGGCGGCGGATTATCAACGATACCTACATTAGTTGGATCTCTCGAACAGTCTCTGGGTTTGAGAGGGGTTAGGTCGTCTTATCCGGCATTGCCTGGATTTGCGGAGCCAATGGCGCCCGTGCCGTCGCCCGCTGCGCCTACCACTGGTCAGCAGCCTACGGGAGGCAAGACAACGCGGGTTTTGCGGCAGGAGGAAGTCACGTGGACCTACGACCTTCCGAATGGCATTACTCTTGAGTTCATTATTACGGATGGCGTAGTGACCCAGATAACTGTGGGAGGACAAGGTCCGTGGGCGCTTTCAAAAACTCGGACTGGTCTTCAGCTCGGAGATACTTACAAGCTGGTATTGTGGGTTATGGGATTTCCGGAGGAACCGCACAAATACGTAGGCAGGTTCCTGCGGGTCAGCTATTTGAATAAGAACCGCTCGCTGTTTACTTTCCTGAACAAAAGGTTGGTAGGTATCACTATTGCCCTGGTTCAGGAGGAAGTCCGGGAAGGCGTCGGAGAAGCCCAATAGGTTTTCGGACGTTAGGTTCGTTCTGAGCATCGAACTATTATCACACTCGTGTTGCTTAGACGCCAGGCAGACGGCTGCTGTGAGGTGTAAAAAGTGGCCTCATTTACCGACGCTGTTGAGGAAATTCGCCGGCGAATTGACATTGTGGATCTGATCTCCCAGGATGTCGCCCTGCGCAAGGGCGGTCGCAACTTGAAGGGGCTGTGTCCATTTCACAACGAGAGAACACCCTCTTTTCACGTTAGCCCCGAGAAGCAGATTTGGAAGTGTTTTGGCTGTGGAGCCGGCGGCGACATTTTCTCTTATATTCAGAAAAGGGATAATCTGAGTTTTCCTGAGGCTGTTGAATGGCTTGCGCGCCGAGCAGGCGTCACCATAGAGTACGGTGGTCGTGGGGGCGAGCAAGTGCGATCGGAAAAGGAACAGATTCTCAGGGTGAACGAAGTCGCGTGCGCGTTTTTCCAGAAGATGCTTCGGGAGTCCGCAAAGGCTCGCGATTATCTTGCGAAACGTGGGCTTAGCGAATCAGCGGTCGAGAAATACAAACTGGGCTATGCACCAGATTCGTGGGACACGCTAGTTAGGCATTTGGCTCGTGAGGGTGTGCCGGCTAGCTATGCGCTAAAAGCAGGATTGATCATAGCCCGAGACGGGTCTGGTGGATACTATGATCGATTTCGGGATCGGCTGATTTTTCCTATATTTGACGCGTTTGATCGCATTGTTGGGTTTGGGGGAAGAGCGTTGGGCGATGACCCAGCTAAGTACATCAATTCGCCGGAGAGCGTGGTTTTTGCCAAGAATAGAATTCTGTATGGGTTGAATTTTGCGCGCAGGGCGATTGTTGAGCAGGATATGGTAATTGTGGTTGAGGGTTATATGGATGCAATTACCACGCAGGAGGCTGGGTTTGAAAATACCGTTGCCACGATGGGCACTGCGCTTACCGAAGAACACGTAAATCTACTGGGTCGATTTACAAAAAAAGCGGTGCTGGCCTTTGATGCCGACTCGGCGGGAATGGCAGCAGCCCTGCGAAGTTCGTTTTTTTTTGAACGTTCGGGGTTCGATGTGCGTATATTGAATATGCCGAAAGGCGAAGACCCCGATAGCCTTCTAAGAGCTGGGGACGGGTCGCGTTTTGCGATTCTTGTGAAGGAAGCCCTGCCGATTCTTGACCATCGAGTAAAGCTTGCCCTTGCAAAACATGACCTCAGCACGGACGAAGGCAAAGCCGCCGCTCTGAAGTCAGCGATAAGGGTTCTTGCTGAGACGGAAAGCATAGTTGAAAGAGAGAGGCTAATCAAGCAGTTAGCCAAGTACCATCCGAACTTTAGTACTGGAACAGCGCGGGCTGAAGATCACATCAGAGCTGAGGTTGAAGCTGCGCGGCGGCGCTTAACGCGAGGGGCGCAGGAACAAACTGAATCTAAAGTTTCAGCTCAGGAAGGATTCCGAAGACAAAATTTCCTAGATAAGTTGGAAAGAATCGTTTTAGGCATGATTATTGCCGAGAAAGTTGAACCGGACAAGGTTTTTGATGCCTTGCCGTCGAACAAATTTAGTGGTGAATCCACACGTCAGCTCGCCGAAGCGCTGCATAGCCAATACCTGGAACTGGGAAAGATACATGTAGAGACCCTGGTCACCAAGCTAGAGGGAACGCCAGCTGGTGACCTGCTGGTTGATTTAACTGTCGGTTATGATCCGTCCGAGCTTAATTACTCCCTGGAGGAGGTGGTTCGGACAATAGAACTTGAAAAAAAGCGAATGCGCCACGCGAGAATGCGTGAGTTGGCGCAAAAATTTCAGGAAGGGGTTATTAAAAGAGGCGACGAAGAGTTTGAGGAGTACTGGCAGTTGGTTCGGGAACTTAAAGGAGCCAATGCCGATCGAGTAATCAAAGCCTCCGAATCCGACAGTTGAAGCCAAGCATAGCGTGGTTGGGCAAATACCTAGCGCTTCAGCGGCGAAGTGTGTGGAAGGTGGCGAATTGATCGCCGCAACTGGGCTGCAGGAAACTGTCATCAAGCGCTAGCAAGGTTTCGACCGTCGAAAGGAGATGAGTCAGGTGACTGTTGAATTGACTGGAAACGACCGACTGCAAAAGTTAATAGAAGAGGGGAAGCGCAGTGGAGTTCTGACTTACGATCAGATCAATGACACACTGAGCCACGAGGACCTGACTGCGGACCAGATCGACGATATTTTTCAGACATTTGCGGATGAGGGAATCCGCATAGTGGAACACTTGCCGGAGCACGAGGGATTTGATGAGCTTGACGAGGATGAAGCGGCAAGGGAGCTTGAGGCAGCAGATGCTGATCTGGCCGAAATGGAGGGGATGCCCCTCGATGATTCGATACGAATGTGGCTCAGGGAGATCGGTAAGACTCCACTGCTCACCATGGAAGAGGAGATCGCGCTAGCCAAGCGAATTGAGGCTGGCGACGAGGAGGCTAAAAACGTACTTACCGAAGCGAACCTCAGGCTTGTGGTAAGTATAGCTAAGCGCTACTCGGGACGCGGAATGAGCTTTCCTGACTTGATCCAGGAAGGAAATATCGGTCTTATACGTGCAGTTGAAAAATTCGATTACCGAAAAGGCTATAAGTTTAGCACGTACGCCACCTGGTGGATTAGGCAAGCCATAACGCGGGCGATAGCCGATCAGGGTAGGACTATTCGCATTCCGGTCCATATGGTAGAAACAATAAATAAACTGGTTAAGACTTCAAGCCAGTTGGTTCAAGAACTTGGGCGAGAGCCCACTCTTGAAGAGATAGCTGAAGCCATGGGAGTACCCACTGAGCGCGTCGCCGAGATCATCCGCATCGCGCCTGAGCCTTTGAGCCTGGAAACTCCGATAGGCGAGGAAGAGGACAGTCATCTAGGCGACTTTATTGAGGATCAAGAAGCTGTTTCGCCGGCGGAAGCGGCTTCGGCAGCAATTCTGAGGGAGAAGATAGAAGAGACGCTTAACAAGTTGACGCCTCGCGAGCGAGATGTACTGCGAATGCGATTTGGTTTGGACGATGGTTATTCGCGAACGCTTGAGGAGGTCGGCCGTCACTTCAAAGTGACCAGAGAGCGAATTCGCCAGATTGAGGCTAAGGCGCTCAAGAAGTTGCGGCATCCGCAAAGGAGCAAGAAGCTCAGGGAGTACCTGGAACAGTCATAGACAGCAACTCAATCTCTGTAAAGTCAGGGGCTTAGCGTGAATACGCTAAGCCCCTTTTGCATTTCTACTCAATCCACGGGCACCTGTAAGTCTCAGCGTATTTGATTCCAATTTTTGCTCCTTCTGCTTTGTCTTTGCTAGTGAGAAAGCGTTTGGCAAGTGGGTAGAAGAACCACGGAACTTCTGTTCGGTGTGCCCGAATCGCCTTGAGCTTTATGTTGAACACGTCATCGTCGAAGCCTAACCATAGATTGGGTAACTTCGTTCCGTAGTAGCAAGCTTTGCAAGAAGTTTTTTGAACAGCAAGTGCTGCTGCACGTGCCGCGGCACGGTGATCAGGGTGAGGATTGTAGATGTGATCGAGATCCCAGGACATTACAAGGTCGAAACTCTTTCGTTTAATCAGAGACTCAAGATCTCGTGCGAATTCAGCTGTGTGGTTCGGGAGGTCCTTGTCGGGGTAGTCTAGAAGTATCACTTCGAGTTCACCACCGAGCACTCGAGCCGCATCAAGTTGGTGCCGGGTCCGCAGCTGCTCCAAGCGTTGTCTGGCTTTGCCGCTTCTACCCTTGCCTCCTCTGGTTGCTATGACAAACGTTACACTTGAGCCCTGCTTTTTTAGTGAGAGAACCAGCGCGGAGCAATAGAACTCTATATCGTCCGGATGGGCGCCAACGAACAACACATTCTTGCAAGCTAAAATGTCTTGCAGGAGCTTTTCGTTTTCGGGATAGGGTTTGTTAGGTGATATTGGCACTTGCATTTCCGCAAAAAGGATAGTCAAGCACGCCAACCCAACTACGCAAGCTGCAACCAGACCTGTCCTTAGGACAGTACGTGCTCCACGAGTCGAGAGTAGTTTTCGACAATTCGCGAGACAACTTCTCTGCAGTTGCTCACACCTCGCAAATGTGCTTCGTATATTAAAGGACCTTGATATCCGACGTCTGCAAGTGCACGTATTACTTCTTTCCAGTCTAACTTTCCCTCAAATGGCAACCAGTGTCTTTCGGTACCGTCCTGGTCGGATATGTGGACGTTGACCAGTAGACCTGCCGCTTTACGCAAAAGTTCCGGGACCAGTTCCGGTGGGAATAGGTGGTTTGTATCTAACGTAATCCCGACGTTCGGATGCGCAATCTGCCGAACGAGGCTTAGAACTTCCTCCAAGGAGTTACCTATTTCTCGCTTCGGCAAAGGTTCTATGCCCAGCATGACGCCAGCTTCCTCAGCTTTTTCCGCTGCTGCCCCAATAGTTTGTATCGCATGCTGAATCATATTCTCGCGGGGGCACTGGTATAGAATATCCACTCCAGGGTGAACCACTACTACACGGGCGCCCAGTCTCCGAGCTATTTGGATCGAGTCTAGTATACCAGCCAGCGCTCCATTTCGTTCGTCGGGAATAGGCGACGAGGGATTCGCGTAACGACCGTAGGGCGCATGGACAGACCAAAATTCAACCCGCGGGTTATCGAGCAGGACTTCCATTATAGGTTCATTGTCCCACGCGAGTGAGTGATAGCACTCCATCGATTGTATTGGCGAATCGTTCACAGCGTTCATCAGTTGACGCATGAAGTCAACCATTAGCCTATTCTGTCGGTGGTCGAACTTGTGAATCTTGCCTTCACGCCCGTCCAAATAGGCAGCTTTGATGAGTTCCTGGGGCATCACCCGGACGAATGAACTACCCGAAATTCCTAACCTCAGCACACGTTGTTCCGGGCGGCCGTCATCCCTGCGGCTTGCTTGCATCGTCACTTTGTCCCTATTCCCAACATTCTTTTCTGGGATTCAACAGGCCACTGTTCCAACGTAGGCGGGGCCAGTGGGTCTTGCGTAGGAATAATTGCGAATCTCTTGCCGTCTTCGTCGACGATTCTACCGCCTGCGTGCTTGATCATTGTGCACGCGAGATCTAGCGACGTGTCAATTAATGTCTGGTAGCTATATTGCGTGTGTGCAAAGCGGCGTCCGGCAATTTTGGGTAAATGCGACTTGTATTTTTCCTCAATGTTTGAGAGACCCAGAGCACAACCAAGCACACCACAAGCCGACGCCGCATTGCAGTCGGTATCTTGGCCGCAGCGAGTGGCTATTTCCATTGTTTTTGCCATATCCCCTTCGCCATAAAGCAGGGCGATTGCAACGTACGCTGCGTTCAGCACGGCGTCAATATTGGCTGGCTTTCCTGGCAGACAGTCCACATCGTCTTGATATCTGCGCTCTACCTCTACCCAGGTTTTAGTCCAATCTTCGGCATATTGATGATGCCACGCGATTACGTCTTTTATGCATTCGGCTAACCGGCTTTCGGCAGGGACACAGCCCAGAGCTCGATGGACGATTTCGGCGACGTTTTTCGTTAGAAAAGCTTGCGTGTACATGCCCGCGATCCACATCCCGGAATAGACTGCATCTCCGTAGTTGATAACGTGTCCAAACACATCGCAAAGCTCGTTGGATAACTGCGGTAGACCTGGGCAGACAAGACCAAGTCCATCACATTCTATCTGGAAATCGATATCATCTGCATGTAAGTTGTATTTGGGATGGCCTGATAAGGGTGGCTTAATTCCATTGCGGATGTTTTTTCTGGCTTCGCTGTTCGCGTGCCACAAAGGGTACTCGGTAGCCGCGAATACTTGACCAGCCTGCTCCATTGTTATCTGGGGACCGTGAGTCTTGAGAGCGTCGATAAAAGTCACATCTACATAGAGATCATCTTGGGCTAAAGATCGCTCTAGAAATTCGGGCTCCCAAGCTCGCAAGTCGCCTTCAACCATCTTGCCACAGGCTCGGAACTCGTACCTGTCTGCGAATGTTACTCCGATTCCTTGTCCAATCCATCCGCCTGCGATATGATCTCGGATTTCTTCCAATGACAGTTTCTTTTCACCTTGCGCGTAAGTGGGTTGGCAGATGCCTAGTAAGCTAATTAAGAGCACGACGCAAATTGTGTGTTTCATCGATAAATCCCCTGCTCCTACATACACACACTCCATGCAACCTCTTAACTCAATCGCAAGAAAATCCCTCCAAATCGCGGCGCTACAGGGAAACACTTCATGTCGGTTTAGTGTCAGCGTGAAACACCGATTCTTTACCGACCGTATACTTACAAAAGAAATAACTAGATGTTTGACCCCCTGTGTGGCAAGGAGTAGCATGTCCTCTCAGGGTACCGCGTTTTTACATGAAGAGACGGTGTTCTGATAAGGAGGTATCGTAGTTGATAAGAGCGCACGGTAAGAGATCGTGGATAATTGCCACTTTTTTGACTCTCGTTTTTGTTTCTGTGGCAGGACACACAGCATCGTTGCCTCGTATATCCCCCGAAGACGCCAAAAACATAATGCCGGTTTCAGAGATCAGACGGGGCATGCGAGGTTATGGGCTAACCGTCTTTCACGGCACAAAGGTCGAAAAGTTCGATCTCGAAGTCTTGGGTGTCCTGAAGCAGATGAACAACGGCGGGGACCTAATAATGGTTCGAATTGGTGGCGGTCCCATCACGAAACGTAACACTGGCATAATTGCGGGAATGAGCGGAAGTCCGTGTTACATAAACGGAAAACTCATCGGCGCAATTGCATACGGCAGCGGCTACGCCAAGGAACCGATCGGAATGGTAACCCCGATTGCGGACATGCTGGAAGCCTGGGATGAGCATTTACCTAGTCAACCAAGTGGACACAGTTCTCCACCTGTGGATCTACCCCAGCCGATCAGCATTGGCGGAAAAACCGTGCATAAGATTGTTATCGGAAAACCGGGAGACGACTCAGCTGAGATTTCGGACGGCGTTCTGCGTATGGTTCCTCTTATGACGCCCGTTATGGTTAGTGGGCTCTCACCACGAGGTATAGGCCGATTAGCGGAGATGTTACGGGGATACGGTGTTATGCCGATGGCAGGACCTGGCTCTAAGGGCAAAGAGGCTGTTAATGCTGAATTGAGCCCAGGGTCAGCAGTTGGTATGTCATTAGCACGAGGGGACATCGACATCACAGCCATTGGGACGCTTACTTACCGACGCGGTAACAAGATCGTAGCGTTTGGTCACCCTATGCTTGGTATTGGTGCCATAGATGCACCGCTGACTACCGCGTTTGTAGATGACTTGATCTCAAGCTATCGGGTCTCGTTTAAGGTTGCTTCACCACTTAAGACCGTGGGTAGGGTATTTCAAGACCGGCCGTGGTCGATAGCCGGAGCGGTCGGTGTAGCTCCGAAGACCATACCAGCCACGATATCGATAGCTGACCAGGCATTTAAAAGAAGCAAAACCTATCGAGTGCAGGTTATAAACCATCCGCTACTAGCTTCTACCTTGCTGACTCTGGTGGTCGGCGAGGCGATTTATGAGATGCACCCCGTGCCTGGTGATGCGACTGCCGAGGTGGAGTACGAAGTAGTAGCTGATGAAGTGGGAACTATCAAGCGAAGTAACGTGTTTTTCGATGAGACATCCGTAGACACTGTGGCAATGTCAGATCTCGGGTCGCTACTCCGACTACTGAGCTCAAACCGGTTTTATCCTCTGGATGTGAAATCGGTCAACGTCAAGGTTCGCATTATAGCCAAGCGCAGCACTGCAGTTATCGACAAAATATTCGTCAAGGAACGCGAGTATGAGCCGGGTGAGACGGTAGAAGTGGGCGTAGTGCTGCGACCTTACAAACAACCGCGTGTGACTAAGACTTTCCCCATCAAGATTCCGGCGACAGCGCCAGACGGCAAACTTAACCTTGTGGTCAGAGGTGGGAGCTCACCAGCTCGAGGTTTGACCATAGTCAGCATATCGGAAGGTGGCGCGCCGACTCCTATCGTTCAGCCAGATTCGGGTTCGGAGTTAGCCAATGCGGATAATGTCAAACAGCTTGTCCAGAAATATCTGGAGCGTGAGAAGAACAATGAGATCGTCATACAGCTATTCACGCGCAACACGACGGTGAATGTGGCTGGCGAAAAACTCACAGGGTTACCAAGTGTCATAGCGGATGTGATGAAGTCTTCCAGAAGTTCGGGCATCCGTCTTGAGCGCGAGGAAGTAAAAAAGATCTTTCCTGTGGACATGATAGTATCTGGTTCTGCACAGCTTTCTTTGGATGTTAAGCGCAAGGCGATTGACGAGAGCCAGCCTGGTTCCAAGCCAAGTCCGCCGACTTCCGGCACTGATTCTGATTCGCAGCCGAATCCTAGTGCTGCGACCGTAGATTATGGCTTGCTTGATGACACGGATGAATACGCTACCCACCTGATGCTGCCTGAGCTCGACTACCAACAGCGTCAGACCGAGGTGCAACCTGAGCAACCAAAAGTGAATGTTGAGGAGAAATCGGCAGAAGAGTCGGCGCCTACTGCGTGGAAGCCGGCAATCAAGGAAGAAAAGGCTTCGAAGGAACAAACATCTTCCGGTACTGAGGTGAAGACAGTTGTTCGACAGCCCAAGGTATGGATTCAGCGAACGCAAGCGGACTTTGCGAAGGGTAATAGCCGAGGTGTGGCAGTATCGAGCGATGGCAGTCTTGTCCTTGTGCCTCAAGTACGCAAACTTGTGGAAACGCCTGAGCAATTTGTCTGGTGCTTGGTTCCCACTGGCGATGGCGGAGTTTATGTGGGAACCGGTGATTCGGGCAGAGTATATCGTGTCAGTAACTCGGGCAACATTGAGGTATTCTACGAAACAGGCGAACTCGAGGTTCATGCGCTTGCAAGGGATTCACAAGGAAATTTGTTTATCGGAACATCGCCCAATGGAAGAGTTTTCCGTGTTGCTCCAGATGGAAAGGGACAGCTCTGTTTTCAGGCAGATGGGAAGTATGTGCTTGCGCTCGCGATTGATAACGATGACAGCGTTTACGTGGCTTTGGGAGATTCTGGCAGAATCTACCGGATTACGCCACAAGGCGAGACCAGCGTGTTTGCTGAACTTCCAGAGCAACAGGTGCTGAGTCTTTGTTGGAGTTCACAAGGGTGGTTAGCTGCAGGAACTGGAACTAACGGGATTGCATATCGGATAGACCAAGCTGGCAGAACGATTCCAGTATTCGATGCACAGGAGGAGTCCGTCACGGCGATGACGGTCGACAAACAGGGCAATTTGTACTTGGGCACTTCCCCTCGCGGAGGTATTTACAAGATATATCCGGATGGTCAGTCCAGTTGCCTCCTGTCAAATGTTCCGCAGGTCTTTTCGATGACTTGCGTATCTAGCGGGGAGGTCTACGCTGCTTGTGGCGAGTGGTTGGTCCGTGTATCGAATGATGAGAAGGTGGTGAAATTCAATTCAGAGGAAGACAAGAAACAATACCTATGTGTGGTCTACGAGCCAAGCTCTAATACGCTCTTTGCAGGAACAAGTGATGTAGCAACTGTGTACTTAGCGCATTGCAATGTCCAGGAGGGATGGTACGAATCGTGCGTTCACGATACCCGGGGCATCAGCCGTTGGAGCAAGATTAAGTGGGGAGCACAGGTGAGCGACGGTACTTCAGTAGCGCTCCAAACACGCACTGGAAACGCCTCGACGCCCGATAGCACCTGGAGCGATTGGTCTGATGCGTATGCGGATAGTAACGGGACGCAGATTCTAAGCCCGCCTGGTAGGTTCATCCAGTACAGAGTAACAATGAAAACCGCGAAACCTGGGTCAACACCGAAAGTGTCTTTTGTAAGCATAAGCTATCTGCCACCTAACGGTAAGCCAAAGCTATCGCTAGTAACTCCCGTTGGGGGTGAGGTCTGGGGAGGAAAGAAAACGATACGTTGGAGCGGCAGCGATCCTGATAACGATACGCTTGTTTACGACGTATATTACTCTAGCGATGGTACGAATTGGCAAACTCTAGTGGGCGGACTGGGCGCAGAGAAAAACGGATCTCAAGGCTCATCTAGCGTTGCGAAAACGGACGAGGAAATTACGTCTAAAGTGAGGTCGGAGCTTGAGAAATCGAAAGACGTGCCAGAAGAAATGAAAAAGGAAGTGCTCAAAGACATGCCTTCGTTACCCAAAGCTGCAGCGCCTACGCAGTCTGCCTCACGCGCTGAGGCTCCTACAACGAGCACATCTTATACCTGGGACACGACCAAAGTGAATGACGGCAGGTATATTATTAAGGTCGTTGCTAGTGACAGGCCGTCCAACGGTACCGATGCATTGACAGAAGAGGTAGTTTCAGATCCCGTTACGATATGCAACACGCCGCCCAAGCTCACGCTTTACACAAAAGCGCTTGATCTGACGCAGGGAGAAAGGGTCGAGTTTGCTGGTAGTGCGTCCAGTGCCCTTGCAGAAATAGTGGGCGTGCAGTGTAGGGTGGATGGAGGTACTTGGATAGCTGCCAGCGCAGCGGATGGCATTTTTGATTCGTTGTACGAGCCATTTACATTTGCACTCGACAGCTTGGCAATTGGAAGTCACAAAATAGAGGTCCAAGCCATAGACGCAGCAGGCAATGCTTCAACGGGTGTCATCGAAGTTCGCGTGGCTGATGTAAAGAAATAGGCCGGAATGTGGCTCGGATTGGAATAATCAAAATTGGTGTTGATAGGTAAGAAAGGGGAGATGGCTTATGAGGCACCTGCGCTGCCGGATAGTTTGGTTTCTCGTTGTCGCTTTTATTGCCGGGGTCGCCTCGGCTGTGAACTCTGACGGTTCTAAGTTAGCCGTGGGCGATGTCATTATGGTTGTCGTGGACGGCGAAAAGGATCTGACAAAAGAATACCAACTCAACTCTGAAGGTTGCATCGTCCTGCCGATGAATTTGCCACCGGTTAAGCTCGAGGGTTTGAACACTTCGGATGCTGCTGCCGAGCTGACGAAAGTTTTGAAAAAAGTTCTGGTTAACCCACAAGTTACGGTAAGTTTCGTCAAGCGTGCGAGCATGCAGGTCTTTGTGGTAGGACAGGTTAAAAAGACGGGATTAGTTGAAATAGGTGTCGGCGATAGGGTACTACAGGCTTTGGCGCAAGCTGGGTACGACGAGAGCTCCGATCTGTCCCGAGTTAATGTGAGAAGGGGCAACGAAATAATAGATCTCAACCTGAAAAAGTACCTCTCCGGTGAAGATCTGACGCAGAACATTGAGCTGCAATCAGGAGACACAGTAGTTGTTCCGCGGGCTGACATTGAGGTGATCGGATCGATATTGATCACGGGTCAAGTCAATAAGACCGGTCCGTTGCCATTGAAAAAGGGTATGACGTTTCGTGAGGCAATGGGACTTGTTGGCGGGGTAACAGTTGAAGCAGATACCGATCGGATTACGATAAAGCGCGAGAATTACAGCGAGCCAATAAAGGTCGATTACAAGCGGGCGATGGAAGGTGACAAGACTGCCGACATAGAGCTCCAGCCCGGCGACGTGATATTTGTTCCAGAGATTGAAACCGCGTTCTTTACATTGATGGGTGCGGTGAATCGTCCTGGCCAGTATCCCATTAAGGGCAAACTAACTCTTAGCGAGGCAATAGGTGCAGGAGGAGGACCAGTTCCCAGGCTGGGTGACCTGAGGAAAGTGCAAATCGTTCGAGCGCCGGGACCAGATGGCAAACCCGGCGAGACTGTGTGGGTCGACCTCAATGCGATTCACGCAAAGGGTGAGCAGGAACCCATTGTCAGACGTGGCGATGTGATCACCGTTGGCGCGGTCAAAGAACGAATTACTGCCTGGGATGTCTTTCGGACGATCTTGCCGTTCGCTTGGATTTTCCGCTAGGGCTCAGTTTCGCGCGTAAACACTTGTATGTAGTCTGGGGACAGCGGGTCTTGCGGTTGGGGTTCGAAGCCTTCTAGGGCAGCGGAAACAGCAAATTCGCGCTTCAGTCGCTGGACATATCGTCGAACAGCTGGTGCGTCCTTGGGACTTACGCGTGCAGCTTCGAGGATCTGTTGCAGCGCCGAGTCCGGATCCTTCAAATACTCCCTCCACATCCTAACAGTGTGCAGGACGTGCCAAATCTCATCTGCGGGTAGCTTTTTCGATTCTGGCGTCAGTACGATGACGCGCAACGGGAATCCGATGGCAGCAAACTGATCAAAATCAGCATCCGAAGTTGGAACCCAAGCAGACCAGCATCGGCTTCTCCACGCAGAAATCCAGGGTGCGTCCGTGAAAATTGGCGTTTTTATACCGCGTGATGCGAGCATAGCAAAATATGTGTGCGCCGGCCTGTTTATTTTCTCTTCATCGGCGGGCATCCTCCACAGAATTGCCGGAATAGTCTGATACCCGCATAGGAAAAGAAAGCCACCAACAAGTACGCGTTTGTAGAAAGTGTGAAGCTTTTTGGCGTCTAAAAGCAAGAGCAAGTAAGACGATGCGTAAACCGCGGCAACCGGCGCGAAAATCACGACCGCGTGCGGTTCTAGGCTGTAAAGCGCTATCGCTATTATTCCGGTCGGCACCAATCCGTATGTCAAACCCCTTACAGCATTTGCACTTGCGCTCTTAAATCTGTAAAGGGTACTGACTACGAGGAACCCGGCGATTCCAATTCCCATCACGCGAACCAACTCCAGCGCGATGTTGCTTGAGCCGTCCACGAGCTTGCGAGCAAAGGCGGCAAAGTGTTCGATAGGGAACAGGACAAGCGTGGAGATAGCTCTATTATCTTCGCTAGTTGATCTGTAGAGTGAGTCGCCGGGAAACACATCGGTGCGGGCAATTAAATCCCAGGCGTTGGCTCCTAAAATGGGAACGCCCGTTGCCAAATAATTCCTATAAGCCCACGGTGCAGTTAAAACTACAAGCAATACAAGGAAGACTGACAAGTTAACCTTTCGCCATGTGCCGGTAATTCCAAAGTAAATCGCTGTCGGAATCGCAAACAGAATGAATACGTGATGGGTCATGTATAGTAGCACGCAGCAGAGCGCAGCTCCTGCAGCGTAAAAAGCGCCTGCCAAAGCTCGTTCCGCAGAAGACGATTTGTGATGCAGTGCCACAAGTAGTAGAAGAAGAGTCAGCCAGAATGCGGCCATTGTCCATTGCTGACCTAGTATGCCTATGTTAATAACCGGCCCACTTACACCTAATGCAGCTGCAGCCAACAAGCCAGTCCGCCAGTCGAAGATAATTTTTCCGAGGAAATAGGTTGCGATCATCGTTGCAAGCAAGAAACCAAGCGAAACCCAGGCAGCGACTTGATCTGCCGGCGATCTCATTTTAAACGCAAGAGCGAGAGTGTATGGGTAGAGAGGAGCGTGGTTCAGTTCGACCGTTGGATTTTCGCTGTCTGCTAACAGGGCCACGTTGAGCGGGCGCAGAAAGAACGTTGTAAAACCTTCCCCTTCGGCGATGGAACGTGCAATCTGTGCCAGGTCCAGCGATTCGCGTTCCCATAAAGAGTCAAAAGCGTTTTTGTAGTAAACTGCGGAGACGCCGGCAAGTACAATGAATACGCCCACAACAGCTGCGATCTGCTGCCAGATTATCCGCGGGCGTCTGACTAATGCGTCAAGAGTAGCTTGATCTTCTCCCATTCTGCCGTTAACGCTCATTTTGTCCCTCGTGCTCGCAACTCTTTGTTGTTGCGCTATTTGTAGTCAGTGTTTCTTTGCCAGGAGCTCGTTGTAAATTGCTTCGAGTCTTTCTACGGCGGCATTCCAGGAAAACTGTCGCTCAACGAATTCGCGTCCCTGTTTACCTAACTCGATGCTACGCTGCGGATTCGCAAACAACTGGTCGATAGCTGTTGCTACCTCATCCGGAGTGTTGGCTTCGATGATACCTGGGGCGCCATGTCCGATGGCTCTTGTTGCTAAAGAGCTAGCTACAACAGGAAGTGCCATCGCCATCGCTTCCAACACTTTATTCTGAATTCCAACAGCGGTCTGCATTGGCGTTACTGCGACGGCAGCCATATCCAGTTGGGGACGCAAGTCTTCCACATAGCCGGTTACTGTGATGCCAGGTATTCCAGCAAGCGCCTTTATACTGTCGGGTGGGTTGCTTCCTGCTATTACGAATTCTGCATCCTGCCACCTGGCACGAACTCTTGGGAAAACATTTTGGGCAAACCACAAAGCAGCTTGTGCGTTGGGCTGATAGCTCATTTTGCCTGTGAATATGATTCGTCTGGGAGTCTTGGTTGTACCCATTGGTGCAAAATAGGCGGTGTCGACACCATTTGGTACCGTGGTTACGTGTATGCCTGGCTTGAGGGAAAGAAGAGCAGCCTGCTCGCTATCCGAGGTCGCCACAACCCAGTCAAAGCATTGCAGGACGCGTGGCTCGTAGTACGCTAGCTTGGCGGCCTCGAGAGCTAAAATGCTGCGTGCCAACAGATTCCGCTTACTACGTGCCATTTGTCGGAATAGACTCGTCAAGCAGTCAACAGCGTCGAATATCACCGGAACGCCTATACCAAACGGCGCGAAATGTGCCGCGCGTAGGTGCTCGACGTGTACGATGTCAAAACTGCGCTCGCTTGTAACCCTCGCAATAGTTCTTTGCATCTGTTGCGACCAGCAATATGCTGCGCTCATCGGCAAGGGAAGCGGCACTGATAGTAATGCTTGCAGCAATCCTTTTGGTTTGGAATGTGGAATGATATCGACACTTGCGGCGACGTCTCTAATCTCCTCAATACCGATGGTGCTAGTGCCGTCGGATTCGTCCAGAGCCACAATGTGGATTTCGTGGCTCTTGGCTAGCTCCTTGATTATTTGAAACGGTCTAACCCTTATTCGCGAAGGAACATATGGCGCGATAAAAAGGATTTTCATATCACTTGCTCATTTTGCCGAGCACCGAATGTTGTAAAGGTGACTCTCGTATACATCGAGCAATCGCTTTTCAACTACCTGCCACGAATATTCTTGGCGAACTAACTCACGTCCGCGTAAGGCCAAATCTTGGGCGAGCTCTTTGCTATTCAGAATAGTTATCACTGCTTCGGCAAATGATTCAGCATCGTCAGCGATAAGCAGGTGCTCACCGTTTTTCACTGCTAACCCTTCAGCACCGATAGAAGTAGAAACCACTGGCAAACCCATAGCAAGGGCGTCGAGTATTTTCACACGAACCCCACTGCCGGATCTCAAAGGGACAACAAAAACGCCGCACTTCGCGGCTACATCCCTCGGGTCCTTGACATATCCCGTTACGCGAACCGCCGGGTCCCGCGCCAGGTCCTGAACAACTCGCGGCGGTTTCTGCCCAGCGATGGTGAAAGTGCATTCTGGTAGCTTCTGCTTAATCATTGGCAATATCTCGCGGTAGAAGTATAGCACACAGTCGATGTTCGGGGGCCAATACATTGTTCCTATAAACAGGATGTCTTTTGAGTTTGGATCTCTTTCAACAAGAGGTATAGAGTCGAAGTCTACCCCAATCGGAACAGTTTCGACAGGCGGGACCGTAGCGTCCTCCTGCCTATGCGCACCAGGCAACATTAGATTCCTAAGCTCCTTTGCGTCTTGGTCGCTGACCGCGAGGACCAAGTTGGATCTTCGGCAGGCATCCCTTTCAAATTCTTTTAGTTTCGGCCATTCCAACCGCGCATAGGCTCGCAATAATGCACTGGTTGAAGTCTCAGAAATTCTTTTTACGATTATATGCTCAACGTTGTGTTGGTCGAGTACCGTAAGATACGATGAGTCAAAATCTACGAACTGTGCCATCTGAAGATGATCCACATGCACGACATCGGGCTGGAACATTTGGACAGCTTGGCGGAAGCGCTCAAGCATTTCGCGTCGAAAGTCGCGGGTCACTATGTATGACTTGCCTAAGAGGGCGCTCTTTACTGCGCATGCGGCGTCTGCTGGTCGGGATCTGGAAAATGATACGGTATCCACATTATCACAGATCGATTTCAGTTTGGGGACGTGCTCTTGTTCAGTTTCTGTCCGGACGTATGAGAGCACTTGCACTGTGTGTGCGGAAGCCAGTGCACGAATCGTACATAGTGACTTTATCTTGCCTCCTGAGTCCGGCGGCATAGGAAAAAGGTGTTCGAGAACAAGTATCTTCAGTGAGCGATGCATTCCTTCCCAAGACGGACGTCGTCAAGTCCGTTGCTTTGATTCCGCCTTCGGGCTGGCTTGTGATTGCGGCTTAAAAAAGATCATGACGTACTCATGCTTGAACACGTAGAAGCCGTTGGCTAAAGCACGGTACCGCCACAGGTTGTTAGATTTACCTTTTGCTATTTCATTTCCCTCAATATTCTTGACGACAATCGATTTTACTCTGAAGCCCGCATTTATCATCTCATTCATGCACCTAAACCCAAGTGGGTCCAGCTCACCGTTGCAGTATTTGTCGCCTATGACCAAGATTGCGAATCGCCCTGGCTCTAGGGTTTCATAGGCACTGCAAGCTACCGCAGCAAACTTCTGGAGAAACGTGCAAGTGTCGGGGCAGTTCGAAAGGTCTGCGTCAAGTTCACTAAACTTTATGATGTCCGCGTAAGGCGGATGCAGGATAGCTAATTGGGCATACTCGGACCCCATTTCCCTCAGAGCCTGCCTAACGCTTGCGAGCGTGCTTTCGGTGGAGCTATCGCCCTGTATGAGCTTGATGCGTGAGCCGATGACGTCAGTCGGCAGCTTTTGGGAAACGTATTCAACCAACTCCGGCTTAAGTTCTACACCAATAAGCCTCCTGGAGAGATTAAGAGCTTCTATTGCAGATGTTCCAGAACCCAAGAACCAGTCGACCACGATTTCGTCCGTCTTGGTATACCTGAGCATTACCTGCTCGGCAATTTGCGGAATGAAGTTGCCGTGGTAATCCAGCTTGTGTCCATCTGTTTTCTTCCGTGACTTCAGGATCCACAAGGAGTCGGTGAGGATGTTGTCGTAATCTCTCCACCGAGAGAGGTCGATGTCTGAATAGGGGAGCTTTCGAGACAGCCCGCGACATTCCATTAGTGACATTCTATAGCAACCGTGCACCGTGGTCAAGGCGGAAACGAAAGCAACTCAACCTTGCTGAGCGGACCCGCGTTTTTGGTTGCTGAGAAAAACTAGTGGTTACAAATGTTCGAGCCGGGTTTGAGAGAGCCTGCAAGTACCTGCGCACCAATTCTTCCGGGCTTAGGGGATCTGCGCCAGTTATGACTTCTATTCCGTATTCCGAGAGGAGTGCTTGCGCACGAGGACCTATGCCGATGACTATAACAACATCGATCTGATTTGATCTCAGCCAACGAGGTAGCAATCCGGGCTCGTGCTCTGGGGGATTAACCTTGCTAAAAACCAGGTCCTGCGCTTCAGGGTCCTTGACTTCGACAAATGTGAATTCCCCGGATCTGCCGAAATGTTCGCACAAAACACCATTTTCTGTAGGTATCGCGATTTTCATTCTGGATCTTTGAACCTCCTATTTTTGTTATATTGCGATGTTTTCAGTGGGAATGGATGTTTGCTATTGCTTGTAATCTGTATTGCAATTTACTCCAAATCCGCCGGATGTCGTCGGTAGCGTTACTGTTTCCAAGCTCGACCACACTCATCCCGTCGAGTTGTGCATGCGTGACAGCCGGGTCATAGCGGATCGTGCCTAACACCTCGAGACCCCTAGTTGATGCGTGCTTCTCAATCTTGCGAGTCATCTGGGCGTTGATGTCAAACTTGTTTATGCACACGTATGCGGGTATACCGAAGTGCGCGGCCAGGTCAGCGACGCGCTCCAGATCGTGCAGTCCCGACGGAGTCGGCTCCGTGACTATTAGCACCATAGTCGCTCCGGTGATTGACGCTATGACCGGGCAGCCGATTCCGGGCGCACCGTCGATAATGATGAGA
>Ga0123519_10002245_pt1 | contig 32833 bp, 34 predicted proteins | sample YelNatPaOPRAMG02_FD_87396 | JGI IMG/M metagenome (GOLD analysis project Ga0123519, IMG submission 87396) | Hot spring microbial communities from Yellowstone National Park - Yellowstone National Park OP-RAMG-02 (version 2) | ecosystem: Environmental > Aquatic > Thermal springs > Hot (42-90C) ... | reverse complement strand
TTTCCAAAACACAAAGGGCATCAAGTTTGAAATAATAGTTGTTGATAATAATTCGTCTGATGGTAGTGTTGAATACTTAAAAAGAGAATTCAATGGGAAGATAAAACTCATAGAGAGTGATGTTAATCTTGGCTTTGGTGGTGGTGCAAACATAGGGATAAAGGAAAGCACAGGAAAGTATGTGCTTTTGCTTAATACTGATACAGTGATACTTGATAATACAATAAAAAACATGTTTGACTTTATGGAGGGTGAAGAAAACAAAGATGTTGCGGTGATAGGTGTGGTGTTGATTGACGAAAATGGAAACGCTTTACAATCTTATGGCGAATTTTTGCCGTTTAAAGTTGGAATAAATGAGTTTATTTTTAAAGCATTTTTACCTAAAAAACTGAACAGAGCAATACTAAAAAATGAAAAAGTTGAGGAATTCAAAACAGGATTATTTCAGAACAAACGATTTGTAGAGGTCGATTACATAATAGGTGCAGATATGTTTATAAGAAAAGATGTAATTGATGAGGTAGGGGTATTTGATGAAAGGTTTTTTATGTACTTTGAGGAAGCGGATTTGCAGTTACGGATGAAGAAAAGAGGTTATAAAATAGGGTTGATAAAAGATGGTACAATAATACATCTTGAGAGTAAGAGTTTCAAAGTGTCAAATAATAAGAGGACGATGAAGATGGTGAGCTTTCTTAGATATCTAAGGAAAAATTTCCTCATTGTTTATACATTCTACAAGCCATTTTCACTGGTATACGCTTTGATGAAATTATTCGTAGATACGATAAAGAGAGATTATTCAGTTAAAGAAAACATGATATTTTTGAAGTCAATACTCAGTGAATCTTATCCTACAGGAGATAAAATCTAAGTTTTGGCATTTAGATTTTTTTAGTTGAGGTATAGAAAGTTGAATTATTTAGATTATCTTTCTTAAAATTTATAAGAAAACGGAGATGGGGTGTTTATGGTGAGAATAAGATTAAGGAGAAGTGGTGCTAAAAAGAGGCCTTACTATAGGATTATTGCTATTGATTCTAGAGAGAAGCGCGATGGAGGGTACATTGATAGCCTTGGTTATTATGCTCCGCTTGAAAAGAAACTTTTTGTAGATCTTGAGAAGTATAATCTTTGGCTTTCTCGTGGTGCTCAGCCTTCTAATACTGTTTTAAAAGTTGTTAAGAGATATCAAGAAACAAAACTATAAAAAATTTTTAAAAAAGAGGGGTAGCGTATGAAAGAAAAAGAGCTCGTTGAACAAATCGTTAAGGCGTTGGTTGATTATCCAGAGGATATCTCCCTTAAAGTTGTTGAAGGGGAGAAGTCAACCATTCTTGAACTAAAAGTAAAGTCTGAGGATATTGGTAAAATTATTGGTAAGAAGGGAAGAATTGCTAAAGCCATAAGAACTATCGTTAGTGCTGTTGCCGTTAAGAATGGTAGAAGAGTGATACTTGAGATTCTAGATTAATTAAATCATAACCCCGAGGTTACCCTCGGGGATTTTCTTATGTTAAATAATGAGCAACTAAAATCTTTATCTTTAGAATCAGGTTTTGATATATTTTCTGTCTCTCTTCCTGATTCTCTCATTAAGGAAGGTACTATCGTATCAAAATATGCGAAGTGGATTAATGATTCTTTTGATGGTGGAATGAAGTACCTAAGTAATTATGAATTAAAAAAATTTGATGCTAAACTTATAGAACCGTGGGTTAGAAGTGTAATTCTTGTCGGTGCTAGTTATTTTAATTCCTCTATCTTTGAGAAACCTTCTGAAGAGTATGGCAGAGTTGCAATGTATGCATGGGGGGTTGATTATCATTATGTTATTAAAAAAATGTTAGAAGATTTTGTAAATAGACTTAAGAGATTTTATTCTTCTGATTTCAGTTATAGAATCTTTTCAGACTCTACGCCGATATATGAAAAGGGTTTTGGGGTAGTTAGTGGACTTGGATTTCAAGGTAAAAATACGATGCTTATTGATCCTTACAGACTTGGTTCTTTTTTTTTCATAGGTGAGGTTTTAACAGATTTGGAGGTGGAACCTACAGAAAATTTGAATTTTAAAGGATGCGGTAATTGTAATTTGTGTGTTTCTTCTTGTCCTACTGGTGCTTTGTCGCCTTATGTTTTGGATGCTAGGAAGTGTATATCTTACTTAACTATAGAATATAGGGGGATTATTGGCGAAGATGTTGCTTCGAGAATGGGTGATTGGGTTTTTGGGTGTGATGTTTGTCAGCAAGTTTGTCCTTTTAACAAAGTTTTGTATTTTAGGAAGTTTGGTAGCAATGTTAAAGAATTTGTTTCTAACATTACCCCCTTTCTGAATTTAAGAGATATTCTATTGATACCTAGTCAGAAGCAGTTTGATAGAATATTTAAAGGTAAAGCGATTCAGAGGGCTAAGAGGAGGGGATTAATAAGGAATGCAATAATAGTGGCAGTTAATAATGGTGCAAATAAGCTTATTGACAACATCGCTAGGCTTAGGAACGATAATGATGAAGTAATAGCCCACACGGCTAGGTGGGCTACTGAGATTATGTCGGGATGACTGGATTTGAACCAGCGACCCCACCCACCCCAAGGGTGTGCGCTACCTGGCTGCGCTACATCCCGAAATTTGGGCGGTAGAGGATTCGAACCTCTGGCCTCCACTGCGTCAAAGTGGCGCTCTAACCAACTGAGCTAACCGCCCTCACCTAGCGAAAATAATTATAAGAAAAACCAAAATGATTATTCAAGATAATTTGGAATGTGTGCTTTGGATTGTCCCAGTGAGATTCAAAACAATTAAAAAAATACCTTTTTTTGTATATCTTCATCTTTTTTGTTGACTTCTTCTTTCATGTTTTCCCTGTATGCTTTTAGCTTTTCTTTTAATTCTGAATATTTTATTGAAAGTATTTGTGTAGCTAGTATGCCAGCGTTTTTTGCACCGTTTATTGATACTGTGGCTACAGGTACACCACTAGGCATTTGAACCATAGAGAGTAGTGAATCCAGTCCACCTAATTTTGTTTCAATAGGTACGGCAATGACAGGTAAGTTTGTCAGTGAAGCGATAACTCCTGCTAAGTGAGCTGCGCCGCCTGCCCCCGCAATAAAGACTTCAATTCCAGATGATTCTGCTTGCTTTACATATTCGTGTAGTTTCTCAGGGGTCCTGTGTGCTGATATTACTCTAATCTCAAAGTCAATACTGAAATTTTTTAGTATTTTAGCTGCTTCAACCATTACATTGAAATCAGAATCGCTTCCCATTAGTATTGATACTTTCATGTTGTCCTCCACCAACAAAGCAATTTTTTATGATTATTCTTCGGTGATTCTATTTTTTTTAATTCTTTTGAAAAAATCTGTGTGTTCAAATTACAAATTACTTTTAGTAGTCCCGCCCACCCACCCTAGTTGGTTGAAGAGAGGCTCCGCCTCCAAGAGGCTTTGCCTCTCTTAACTCTTCAGTCTTTAGTGTACAATACTTACTTCCTTCCTGAAAGAAAAATGCTTACGGGGTTAACTTCGTTACTTAATTGGGCGGGCGGGTGGGAAATTGCTAAAATTAATTTCTTATGAAAGAAATAAAAGCAGGTAGTAGCCTGCTAAATTTTTCAATAAAATCTCCTTATTTTGTGTCTTGGATACTTGGTCATCAGTAATGTTTTTAAATTTTTCATATAACTTTACTTTTTAAGAAAATTTATTCTAGTGTATTGTTAGTTGAGCAGCGGTGAGCACCTGTAAATTGTGGATTATTTATATTAATTAACACTTTAGACATAGATTGTCCTCCGAATACCTAGTTTTTGTTTTAATTGAGATTTCTGTTGACTTTCAAACAAGAGATTTCTTATATTTCACTAAGATTAGGTATAAAGCAGGGGAGCTTGGGGGTAACCTGGCTGAGAGTCCTGCTAATTTTCCGCAGGAGACCCTTTGGACCTGATCTAGGTAATGCTAGCGTAGGGAGGTTTGTATGTTAAATAAAACCCAGATGGATTATGCCCGTGAGGGCATAATTACAGAAGCGATGTCGATTGCTGCACAAAGGGAAGGCGTAGAACCTGAATTCGTGAGAAAAGAAGTGGCAAGAGGTAGAGTCGTAATACCTGCTAATGTTAACCACCTATCTCTTTCATTAAGTCCTATCGTAATAGGTAAGTTTTTCAAAACGAAAATCAACGCAAATATTGGTACATCAGAAAATTCGCCGAGTGTAGAAGGGGAGATTGAGAAACTAAATTATGTCAAAAAATACGGTGCTGATACTGTGATGGACTTATCAACAGGAGGAGACTTAAACAAAATAAGAGTAGCACTAATAAAAGAAGCGACAATGCCATTAGGAACAGTACCAATATACCAAGTACTAAAAGAAAGAGTAAAAGTAGAAGATATAACCGGGGATGATATTCTGTCAATTATAGAGTTACAAGCTCAACAAGGTGTTGATTACATGACTCTACACGCTGGGGTACTAAGGGAATACATACCACTAACAAAAAACAGAATAACAGGTATAGTTAGTAGGGGTGGCTCAATAATGGCTGATTGGATGACAATAAAAGGTAAACAAAATCCATTGTACACACACTTTGACAAAGTTTTAGATATTTGTAAGAAGTACGATGTAACGATAAGCTTAGGTGATGGGTTGAGGCCTGGTAGTATAGAAGATGCAACAGATGCTGCGCAGTTAGCGGAACTCAGAACTCTGGGAGAACTAACCAAAAAGGCGTGGGGAAAAGGCGTACAGGTAATGATAGAAGGACCCGGACATGTTCCACTTCATCAAATACAGTTTAACATAATGATACAGCAGGAAATATGCCATGAAGCACCATTTTATGTGCTTGGGCCACTAGTAACAGATGTAGCACCAGGATATGACCACATAGCATCGGCAATAGGTGCAGCATTGGCAGGATGGTATGGAGCATCGTTACTTTGCTACATAACACCAAAAGAGCATTTAGGGCTACCGAATCTTGAAGATGTAAAGCAAGGGATAATAGCATATAAAATAGCAGCGCACGCGGCAGATATTGCCAAAGGCTTACCTGGAGCGAAAGAATGGGACCTAGAACTGTCAAAAGCAAGATACAAATTTGATTGGCTAAGACAATTTGAATTGGCAATTGACCCAGAAACAGCGAGGAAGTACCACGATGAATTGTTGCCTGATGACCCATACAAGAGAGCAAGATTCTGTTCAATGTGCGGTCCCGGCTTCTGTGCAATGAGAATAACTCAAGATATGCTAGAAGAACTCAAAGAGCAGAACACAGAAGAAGCAAAAATTTAGCATAAATTTTACGGAATAATTACCTATTTTTTATTCCCAGTGGAGAATCTTTTTGAACGGAGTGAAGAATCCCATTGAGCGATTTTGTTTAAAAATTCACAGGCTACTGCCTGTTTCAGGTTAAACCTGTCAGGTTAGACTTGTTTCTTTATTTAAGAATTAGCATCATTACTTTGAGCAATCCCCCGCCCACTCACCCAATTAAGTAAGGGATGCCAAGCATCCCTTAACCCTGTAAGGAGATATTATAGCCTCTCTTCAATCTTTATCTAAAATCTTAATAAAGAATGATTACCTAATTGTGAATAAGATTGTTAAATATAAATAAAAAGGTGCATTTTTATCGTAGAGAGGCTTTATATTTAGAAGCCTTTTTAGATAAGTTCAATGATTGCGAGTTCTGCGTTATCACCCTTTCTGAACTTACCAAGCTTGACAATCCTCGTATATCCACCGGGTCTACTAACATACCTTACAGCAACATTGCTGAAGAGTTTAATCAAAGATTTTTTGTCTCTTAAGAACTCGTAAGCAATCCTTCTGTTGTGGAGATTATCAACTTTAGCTCTAGTTATAACTTTTTCTACTATTTTTCTCAGATACTTAGCTTTAGGAAGAGTAGTGACAATCCTCTCATTTTTGATTAAGGAAACAGCTAAATCTCTCAACACTGACTTCTTGTGCTCTCTGTATCTACCTATCTTTTTTACTTTATCACCATGCCTCATACATTCCTCCTATCATTTTCAAATTCTTCAATAACTTCCTTTGGCAAATGCATACCTATACCTAGGTTCCACTCCTTTAGTTTTTCTTCGACCTCTTCTATAGATTTTTTACCAAAACTCTTGAATTTCAATTCTTCTTTGTGTTTACTAACAAGATCGTAAACAGTATTGATACCAGATTCTTTAAGTATGTTTGATATCTTTGATGATAGATTGAGTTCATCTACTGATGATGAGAGTTTCTTCACCATTTCTCTGATGTCCATAAGGTTTTTATCAGCAGAGTAAGAAGGTTCAATATCTGAAATATCTATATCGCTAATATTCCTAAAAGAAGCTTTAAAGACTTCAACAACAATTTTATATGCATCAATTGGAGAAATAGTGCCGTCGGTTTCTACTTCAAGAACAATTCTTTCAAAGAAAGAGACACCGTATCTTACAGTTTCAATGTTGAAATTAACTTTTTCAATAGGAGAATACAAAGCATCAATTGGTATTAATCCTATCTCATTTATGTTTTTGGCAATTTCATCAGCAAGTGCGAAACCCCTTCCATAGGTTATGATAATTTTTATCCTTATATCAGCATCTTTGTTAAGGGTAAGTAATACCAAATCAGGGTTCAATACAACTATATCACTGTCAAACTTTGACAGATCTCCTGATTTAAATACGCCTTCGCCCTTAAGATGTATAAAGACCTCTTTTTTATCAGATTCAGAAAGCAACTTTAATCTAACTTGCTTAAGATTCAATACAAAATCTGTATAATCTTCTTTGGCTCCTTCGATTGGTGAAAATTCGTGTACAATACCATCTATGCTAACGGCGCTTATAGCGTATCCAGGTATGGAAGATAAGAAAAACCTTCTGAGAGAATTAGCTACCGTAGTAGATATTCCCTTATCAAAAGGCCCTATGTAAAATTTAGCATACCTATCTGTTAAACTTGACTTCTCACATATCACATTCTGCGGAAAAGTGAAAAAACTCAAAATCTTACTTACATTCATAATTTGCTCCTCACTACCTTGAGTAATACTCAATTATATATAGCATGCTTATAGGAATGTCTAGTTTCAAATCTTCACCTTGTGGTACTCTAACAACCTCTATAGTTTTTGTGCCTAAATCAACATTTAGCCATTGCGGCAATCCACTGTACTTTGATTTAGCATTTTCCAAGATCCCTTGATTATCTAAAACAAACTCTATTTTATCCCCTTGCTTAACAAGGTAAGATGGAATATCCACATAATGCCCATTAACTTTAAAGTGTTTGTGAGATACAAGTATTCTTCCTTCTCTTCTAGATCTAGCAAACCCAGCTCTATAAACAACATTATCTAGCCTTCTTTCTAGAAGAGATACCAAATTGTCACCTATAACACCACCTTCTTTCCTTGCTATTTCTAGAAATCTTCTTAACTGCCTTTCAGAAAGGGAGTACAATCTTCTTAATTTTTGCTTTTCTCTGAACCTCAATCCGTATTCTGACAATGAATTTTTTATTTTCTTGGGTAATTCACCCGGTTGTCTTTTCCTTGAAACTAAAGGGCATTTAGGAGTATAACACTTCTCACCTTTTAAGTAAAGTTTAATACCCTCTCTTCTACATAATCTACAAACAGGACCAAGATACTTTCCCATAATTTCCTCCAACTAAACCCTTCTTTTTTTCTTAGGTCTGCAACCGTTATGAGGTATAGGAGTGACATCTCTGATAGATCTGATTTTTACACCTGTAGTTGCGATTGCCCTTATAGCAGTTTCCCTACCTGGACCAGGGCCTTTGACCCTAATATCAACTTCCTTCAAGCCATGATTTATAGCTTCTTTCATAGCCCTTTCGGCAGCAATTTGAGCAGCATAGGGAGTTCCTTTTTTTGTACCCTTAAACCCACAAGCACCAGCAGTAGACCAACATATAACATTACCATTGAGATCTGTAACAGTTACAATAGTATTATTAAAGGTTGACTTTATATGAACTACTCCCTCTGCAACTTTTTTCTCCTTTTTCCTTTCAGCCATAACACCACCTTTTGAAAGAAAATTCTAAAATATCAACATAACAAAAAACAATTTATTTTAAAGTTTCTATCTTAGCACCTAAATCTTCAAGCTTTTTCCTAGCGCTATTTGAAATCTTATGAACCTTGATGTGCAAATCTTTAACTTTTAGTTCACCATTACCAAGTATTTTAATTGGGTTTTTCCCATTGATCATTCCTTTCTCTTTGAGAGATTGAATATCAACAATGCTACCATTGGCGAAAGTATTTAATTTTTCAACATTAACTATGTCGTATGTGATCTTATTAGGAGAATTGAAACCTCTTTTGGGTAATCTTCTGTGGATTGGTGTTTGTCCACCCTCAAAGTAAATGTTGACTTTTCCCTTACCTCTTGCGCGCTGCCCTTTAGTACCTTTACCAGAAGTTTTGCCCAATCCAGAACCGAGCCCTATCCCCTTTCTCTTTGCTTCCTTTTTATATTTAGGTTTAATTAACTTAAACATATTACCTCCTTACTTATCTTTACCAAACAACAAGTTAAGGGGAATTCCCCTTCTTTTAGACACTTCCTCTGGTGACTCAATCTGATTTAGAGCCATAACGGCAGCTTTGGAAACAAGTACAGGATTGGAAGAACCTATAATTTTTGTTATAGCATCAGTATAGCCTGCCAATTCCAATATACTTCTTAAATTCGTTTCAGCTATGATACCACTACCCGGAGCGGCAGGTTTTAGGATAATTTTGCATGATTTGTATTCAACCTCAATTTCGTGCGGGAGTGTTTTGTGCTTTTTCTGAAATTTGACTTTAAAAAGGTTTTTTTTAGCCTGAAATATGGCTTTTCTGACGGCATCAATTACTTCGTTAGCTTTAGCATAGCCAATACCGACCATAGATTCGTGATCACCAACAGCAACAAGAGCACTAAAGTGGAGTCTTTTTCCACCTTCGACAACTTTGGCAACCCTCCTGACCATCAAAACTTTTTCTTTGAATTCTTTTTCATCAGCCATAGAAACCTCCTAAACTAAAATTGTATACCGTTTTCACGCATAGTGTCAGCAAAAGCTTTAATAACACCATGATACATGTAGAAATTCCTGTCAAAAACTATTCTCGTAATACCTTTGGATATGAGTTTTTCTGCCATCATCTTACCTAGGACCTTGGCATCTTCTGTGGTATCGCCTAATTTTTTACCATGTTCCTTTGAAATTGAAGAAACAGCAGATAATGTGATACCTCTCACATCATCTATAGCTTGGGCATAAAAATACTTATTGGATTTATATACAGAAACTCTAGGTCTATCGGGAAGGCCAAAGATATCCTTTCTGACTCTCTTTTTTCTTTTTAAATCCCTTTCTACTTTTTTTTCTACCTTACTGATCATACAATTACCCCCTTACTTAGTTTTTTTACCTTCTTTGAGTATTACCACTTCGTTTTCGTACCTTATTCCTTTACCTTTGTAAGGTTCAGGTTCTCTTATACTCCTTATATTAGCGGCAACCTGACCAACAAGATGTTTATCATAACCGGAAACAGATATTTTTACCTGCTCTTCAACATTTATCTTCACACCATTTGGTGTGACAACTTCAACAGGATTAGAATATCCGACATTTAAAACAAGTTTATTACCTTCCATTTTTGCCCTGTAGCCAACACCTACCAACATAAGCCTTTTGGTAAATCCTTGTGAAACTCCTAAAACCATGTTGTTTATGAGAGCTCTTGTAGTACCCCACATGGACCTAGCAAACTTCGTATCATCTTTTGGAGAAACAACAATTTGATTGTTATCTACTTTTACATCAACAACGGGATTGATTTTTAGTGACAATTCACCAAGTTTCCCCTTAACGATCAAAGAACCATTATTCAAACTAACTGAAACATCACTTGGGACCACAACTGGCTTTTTACCAATCTTAGACATATACCTTCCTCCCTACCATATTTTACAAACGAGCATTCCACCAACGCCTAACTTTTTTGCTTCCATAGTACTCATAACACCTTTAGAAGTAGAAATGATAGTAATACCCATATTGTTTCTGTATGTTTTTATATCCCTATAGCCAATATAAAGCCTTCTTGACGATTTACTGATAACCTTTATATCCTTGATGATAGGAAGTTTCTGATAGTATTTCAAAGTCACTTTATAATGATATTTGTTTTCTACATCATCTTGGTAATCTTCTATATACCCGTATTTCTTCATAACCTCAAGAATGCTACCAATGAACTTTGATTTTTTAACTAAAACAAAAGGATGCCTAGATTCTGAAGCATTTTTTATTCTGTTCAGTGCATCATCAACCATACTAGCAATAGTACCCATACTATCCTCCAACTAAAAAGATATCTTTTTTATACCGGGTAAATAGCCCTTATGAGCAAACTCTCTAAAGCACAACCTGCACAAACCAAAATCCCCAATGTAACCCCCAACCCTGCCGCAGTTTTTACATCTGTTGTACTTTCTAACCTTAAATTTTGGCTCTCTCTGTTGCTTAACTATCAAAGATTTTTTAGCCATAAACCTTTACCTCCCTAGTCCTTGAAAGGAAAACCTAAATACTTGAGTAACTTATAAGATTCAGCATCAGTTTTCGCTGTAGTAACTATAGTTATATCCAAGCCATGTACTTGTTTTATCATATCGTACTTTATAGAAGGAAAAACAACCTGTTCCTTTATAGAGAAAGAAAAGTTACCCCTACCATCAAACCCTTTCATAGGTACGCCATTGAAATCTTTAGTTCTAGGTAGAGCGATATTTATTAGTATATCAAGAAAGTTGTACATCAATGTTTTTCTAAGAGTAACTTTAGCACCTATAGCCATTCCCTGCCTAATTTTAAAATTAGAAATAGACTTCTTTGCATAGGTTTTAACAGCTTTCTGACCAGTGATAAGTGTAAGCTCATCTACTACTACATTCAACGAATCAGGGTCCTCAACTGCCTCTCCCCAACCAACATTGACAATTATTTTTTCTATTTTAGGGACGGCCATAATAGATTTATATCCAAATTCATCCATCAATTTTTTTATAACTTCTTTCTCGTACAAAGATTTCGTTTTAGGAATAAAAGATGATATTTTTACACCTTCACCAACTTTAATAGCGCTTTCCTTCTCTTTCTTCTTAGCCATAAAAACCTCCTAAACTTTGGTCACCACTAGACTTTGTCTATCAAATCGCCAGTTTTTTTGAAATATCTAACCTTTTTACCGTTGACGAACTTGACTCCAATTCTGTCACCTTTGTTGATTTTTTTGTTGTATATCATAACATTGGAGATGTGAATGGAACCCTCAGTGGTAATAATACCACCTTTGGGCATATTTTGGTTAGGTCTAACTGTTTTCTTTATCAAATTGGCACCTTTTACATAAACTCTATTCCCATTTATCTCAAGTATTTCTCCAACGACTCCTTTGCTCCTTCCCGTTATAACTACAACTGTATCACCTTTTTTTAATCTTGTCTTAACTTTATCCATATACTCCTCCGCTAAACAACTTCAGGTGCAAGTGAAAGAATCTTTGAGAAATTTTTAGCTCTAAGCTCTCTAGCCACGGGCCCAAAAACACGAGTGCCTCTTGGCGCTCCGAAATTGTCTATTATGACTGCTGCATTATCATCAAATCTCACATACGATCCGTCTGGTCTCCTAATCTCCTTTTTGGTTCTAACAACAACAGCCTTGACAACATCCCCTTTCTTAACAATCCCATCAGGTAAAGATTTCTTAACAGTAGCAACAATAATATCGCCAACAGTAGCATACTTTTTATTACCGGGCAAGACTTTCATACACATTATTTCTTTAGCTCCAGTGTTATCGGCTATATTAAGATAAGTTGTCAACTGAATCATACCTACCTCCTAAGCTTCAACCTCATCTAATTCGTTTGCTCTTTCAATTATCTCAACTAATCTCCACCTCTTTAATCTACTAAGAGGTCTCGTAAACTTTATTTTTACCAAATCACCTATCTTACTTTCATTTTTTTCATCATGGACATAGTACTTTGTCCTTTTCTTTACAAACTTCTTGTAAATAGGATGCATTTTGTATTCTTCGTAAATAACAACTCTTGTTTTATCCATCTTGTCACTAACAACATAACCAGTTTTATATATAATTCTTCCCATATCTTACCACCCGAAATTTGTAGAGTAATTTTAATGCAACAAAGATTTAGTTTCAAATTAATGTGATTGTGTTGAAAAACAGGCTATTGCCTATGTCAGACTATTGTCTGCTTCAAGTTAAACTTGCTCCTTTCTTTATTAAGAATTAGTACGAATACTTTAAGTAATCCCCCGCCCACCCGCCCAATTTTATGGAGAGGGTTACACCCCCTCTCCACTTCCTGGAGCAATTTGAATAAAAAGTGTAAAAGTATTTAATTAAGAATGTGCTATTTAGCACATAATTTTTAGTAGCCCCATTCACCCACCCTAATTACTGAAGATAGACCTCGTCTCTCTTCACTCTCTAGAACATGTGAATAAATAAGATGCTATTCAGCGCAAAGTGTTTTAAACACACAATGCTATTAGCACAAGGTTTTTTCAATACGATTAATTAATGTAAGTCTTTTGAATTTTGTAAATTCGTAAAGTGTTTATACAATGAAGAAATTTTTCTTGGAAAAATATCCAGTGTTTTTTATATAATTACTTATATAAGGAAGACAACACGAAGTTTGTGAACGACCGTAAGGTTATCCCTTACCTAAAAGCACGCTATCACTGAAATAGGAATTAAAGAGGTATAGTATGGATGTAGTTATAAGTTATTCGATTTATTTGCTGTTGTTTCTTACATTTCTTCTTGCTCCTATTGATATAACTCTGAACATTAGTGTCTTAGGGTTTAATATAAGAATGGGATTTCTTGTAATGATTATATTAGCTACATTTTTAGGGGTGGTGTTAGTTAGAGATATGTTGGCAAAGAAGCAGAAGATTTCTTTACCTCTATATTTAGTGATATTACTCGCGGTTGGTATTCTAAACCTCTTTTTTGTACCTAACTCTGTTTATATACCTAGAGGCTTAATATATGCTCTAACTTTGCTTTTGTTTGCGTTTTTAATGATGTTTTTAATCAATACAAAGAATTATTTTGATTTTGAAAAGGTGTTGGATATTTATATTTTATCATTTGGGATACATGCATTAGTAGGTGGAGCGCAGTTCATTCTTTTTTATGGGTTTGGAATAAATTTTTTCGTGACACAACCGGGAAGGATTAATGGTTTTACCTATGAGCCCTCGTACTATGTTACTTATATGTCGCCGGGTCTTATAATCACTCTAATGATGGCATTATATTTAAACACAAATAATAAAGCAAAAATGATTTTTTATTCTTTGACTGCATCACTAATTTTAGTTGTTCTCATTTTTTCAACATCAAAACTTGCACTAGTAGAGGTGTTGATTGTTTTGCTTTTAATGGTTTTAATGTTCCTAGTATTGAAGGTTTCTCAATTGCTAAAGAATCAAAATTTTACGAAGAACTTGATGTATCTTTTGGCTTTTACTGTAGTTTTTTCGGGAATTTTTTATATTGGTGGTAATATATCTACCATATTCAAGGAAATATCTGGGAGTAGTGGAGAAGTTTCTTACATAAAAAAGACTGAAGAGGTTGTTTCTACCTACAAAGAGACATCACTCGATATAAGGTTAAGTCAATTTAAGGAGACATTGCAGATAGCGCTAGAAAACCCGTTGATTGGTAAGAGTTTAGGTGGGGTAGCACCTTATAGGGCATTGAAGGATGGCACAGTGCCTAAGAGTAATGAGGATGTAAAAAAGTACGAAGGGATGAATATATTTGCTGAGATGTTGGCAGGTTTTGGAGTGTTTGGGTTTCTTTTAATGCTAGGATTTATCTTTTTGATATCGTATGAAGCAATAGCATTATCATTAAAAGTGGGGGCAGATTTGGGAATAATATCAATGGGGTTAATGTTAGGGTTTTTGTTAGAACTTTTCCTTCTAATGTTTAATCAAAATGTCTTAAGGCTTTATTTGTGGGTGCACATATCTTTACTTGCTCTAGTGGTAGAGCACATAAGAGGATTGGTAGCATCTTGAGGATAATGTAATGGAGATTATTTAAAAAACCTTAACAGAGAAGAAGGGTCATCAGAAATTTTTTTAGAGAATATTTCTAGATTTTTCACTGTCCTTCTTAAACTCTTTCCTACTTCATCATCAATAAGGACATTAAGGGTTGAATTTGTATTTGTTAAGGATTTGTTTATTTGGTTTACTGTAAATTCTAGTGAATTTATTGTATTGTTGATTTTCTTAATTTCTAGGTTATTTACAGATATGCTTAAATCCTTCATGGCTTTTTTCAAATCATCTATTGATTCCTTTGCCCCCGTTGTTATATCCGATATGTCCTTTAGTGAGGATGATATATAACCTTTGTTTTTGTTTATCTCACCTAAAATCATTTCCAGGTAATATATGGATAAAACCAGTTTATCTAATGTACTACCTATATTTGTGGTAGTTTCAACTTTGTTTATTATCTTTTTCAGAAATGAATATACATCTGAAATTGCTTCTGTGAGTGATCCGGCAGATTGGCCTTCAACAATGTCACCGTTTTTTAAGAAAGGAGGATTACCTGTGTAGTTTACAATATCTATATATTTCTCGCCTACTAGCGATGCCGATTGTATTAGAAATATTGCATCACGGTTGATTTTGTACTTTTTATCTATTTTGAGAATAACAATAACTCCTCCCTCTTTAGGGTTTTCTTTAACTGACTCTATTGTGCCGACCTTCAATCCCCCAGCAAGTTTCACACTTCCGCCTATTGGAAGATTGCCTAGATAGGAGAATTTAACATAAACTTTGTATCCTCTCTCAAGAAAAGGTAAGGAACCTGAAAAATACAAACCAATTATTATTATGGCTATGCCTAATACAACAACTAATCCTATTCTGAGTTCTACATACTTTTCCATAAAATCACCTAAACATCAACTATACATCTACACACATACTTGCCGTTGAGTTCTTTTATCTCTAACCCGCTATAGCTCGCTCCTTTTACATCTACCTCAAAATCATAATTACCACTATTATAATAGTCTCCAAAAAGTTCAAATTCAACAACAAAAACTTCATCATCCTGGCTTATTTTTACTTTAATGTCACTGAATACAAACTTTTTTACATCCTTCAGGAAAATTAATTTGTTCAGGAAGTCAATGAGTACATCCTCAATATTTTTTGTTCTTACTTGAATTTTATCTTTTATTTTGCTTTTTGCTGTTATATTGTTGTGATTTATCATTACATTGATCAATGCTAATGCTATAGATTCAAATGCTTCTTCTATGCTTTTGCCAACCCCTTCTATCATGACATCTGCTGTATGATCCAATATGGAAAATTCTCTCATATATTTTACTCTTCTATAAACAATTTCAGGATTGAAGTATAACCATTTAACTTCTCGGCAGACTTCTCAATATTCTCAATCAAATTTTTGTTGCTTACTCCCCCAATTTTGTGGATGTTTGTTACAACTTTAGGAAATGGTGCATATATGTCATCTATGATAAAAGAGATTATCTTATAAGTGCCGCTGAATATATCCCTCATGGCGCTTAAAAACTCGTATGCTACGCTATTGATTATGAGTACTTTTCTTTCAACTATCTTTTTGTTTGCCTCATTCAGCATGAGAGAAGGATTAGATATAAACCTAGATAAAAGGATGTGGTATTCACCACCTTGTTCAACGGATTTTATAAAATTATTCATCTTCGCAACAACAGGGTCAACCTTTGTATATAGCTCAGATAAAGTTTTTTGTATCGATTTCTCTGAAAAATTACCACTCACTATTAGTGAGTTTATAGTATTTGCTAAATAAGGTTCCCATACCTCCTTAATAAATAAGTTGCTAATACCAATGGCTTTGGTGTAAAGGAACATAGGCAGACCATACTTTGAGAATAATTTGCTAACATTGGTTGAGTATATACCAAACTCTGGTATTTCAACTTGTTTACCAAACATCATAGTTAGGTATTTCTCTATGAGTTTGCTATTTTTTTCTTCCATTAAGTTCACTATCAATCTTTTGTATTTGTCCATTAACACATTTGTAAACTCATTGAAGAGTGAGTAAGATGTTTTTATTACAAGTGGCTTGTGAAGAGGATCATTAGTTATAACTGATATAACATCAGTTATCATAAGTTTGCTAACTTTATCTCTCAAAGAGCTAAAAAACTCTTCATTTATTTTTGTTTTTACTTCTTTTATTTCCTTTACAGAAGGGGTAAAGGTTTCTATATAGTTTATTATGAGTTTCAGGTACTCATAGATGTAAATGTTGTCAACATCCAATGATAATAGTATACTTTCAAGGTCCCTAAGATGATTTGTAAGTCCTTGCGGTGATACTGATTTAAATGATACAGATCCTCCCTTGACCTCTGAAACTACTGTAAACTTTCTGACTATCGTTTCAAAATCGAAAAACGCAAATTCTCTAAATTTCATAATTATGTTGAATATATTGTTTGCCTTCTGTATGAGTTCTTGTGGTATTTCTTTCAGTATCCTGTTTATCTCGTCTTCTCCAATCCTCAGAGCAGTTTTCAAACTATTAGTTTTATCAACAATATTTTTGATGTTGGAATTCAAATTTTTGTAATCCTCTACAACACTCTCTAAGTTAGTTATAACCTCAAAAAGGTATTCACACGAGGATTTTTCTACCCCCATACCTTTCCAGATATTTTCATTATTAAGAAAAGCATCAAATAAAACTCTCAATACCTTTGCCTGGTCGTATAACGATAGTATCATCTTACCGAAGTTACCTGATAAGTATTTTCTTGAGAAATCTACCATCGTAGGTCTTGATCTTCTTATTCTCTGCTCTATGTTCCTTAAAGCTTTACTTTTTTTATACTCCTCTGATGTACCTAATCCAAATATTGACATGAGAAACATTATCAATCTGTCCCAAAATGTTAACTCCACATTGAGTATTTCATTTGTCCTTACAGGTAACTCCACTACTTCAACTTCTCCCGAAACGGTAGTATTAGGAGAGACACTGGTTGAGGAGGTAATTTTCTTCAATTTTTCTGCTAACTTTTGCCTTTCTCTCTCATCAGCCTTAAGATACTCAGCATCTGGCTTTCTTTCAAAGAAGCCCATTTTTTTTGCTTTTTCTAATGTTTCCTTATCGTATGGCATAATAATATATTCGGTATTATAAAATTGTAAGCAAAATGTTACAAAATATGTGAATTATTTTGTTATTCTATCAATTATTTTTTTTATCTGTGATGCTTTTTCAAAGTCTTCCTTTGTAACTGCAACATCAAGTTTACCTTTGAGGTAAAGTTTGAACTTTTCATCTAACCATATCAATCTGTATGATTTTGGCACATTCCCTTGAAACATGTAGACTTTATTGAGTAATTTATCCTTGAATGTCTCAAAACACATATAACACTTAAAGTGCCCAGTGGAAAGTATATCTCTTTCTGTACTTTTGCAAACAGGACATTTTTTCTCAATATCCTTGTTAAAACTTTCATCTAAAAATTCACTTTCTGAGGATTTGTTGTTTGTGATGATGCTTAATAACCTTTGAAAGGCTATTATCCCTTTATTTTTGTCAATATCCTCCTCTTGAATATCATCCAATACTGAAGAGACAAGGTTGTTTATCTTATCTACCGATAAACCAAATTTGTTCATGCAATCCTCACATATGTATAGAGATTGCGTTTCATTACCTACTGTAAACGATATAGTGATAATACTCTCGTTCTCTCCACATATTGAGCATAACATCTTCTTTACCTCTCTATAAATAATATAACAATATCGGTATCAAATTTACAAGAGTTATTGAAGGTCTAACCTTTTCTTATCCTATCTTCAAATTCCATACCACTACATAATTAACTTACCAACCTATTGATATTGAAATGTTCTGCCTTACATCTGGGTTTTGTCCCGCGTAAACGCCTATTTCCTCTGCTGATATGCTATAGTTTATTTTGAAGGTTGCTAATTTGAATCCTACTCCGAAAGTTGGGTATCCTTGACTTATTCCTAAACCTAAGCTAACTACTATTATGTCGTTTAGGTTTGCTAGGTCAGTTTTTAATCCTATGTGTAGTCTTTTGAAGAAATCCTTGTCCTTTCTCTGGAAGAAGATATCATGAAAATCTAACGAAACAGATGTATTTTTTAGTAACATTCTGTTACCTATTAGTGTAGATAGGTCATAAGAGTATGCAGCACCAAGGTTAACTGTTGTTGGAATGCAAAAGTCACCTATTGGTATTCCACCTATGTTTAGGATAGACAACCCAAAATTAACTTTTTGTGTTTCGTCTATAGGTAGTTCGTATGATAGCCCTATATCCGGCCTAACTAATAAGTCTTTTATGTTTGTTATAGTCACTAGTTTGCTTAATTCTTCGTTAAGTACCTGGTTTAAGTGATCAGATCCTTGGAGGAAATCGGCTAAAGTGAGTTTCCTGTTTACGGTACCAGTGAGGACAAATTTCATATTTAGTCCCACAGATAGGTTACTCAAGTATTTGTTTACTTCAGGATTACCAACATCTAAATGTTTGAATGAGTAAGAAGTTCCTACGAAGAAACTAGCGGCAGAGAATCCAAGTAAGTCAAGTAATCCAGCTGTTGACAATGGATTGTGAACCTCTAGGTAAGCGTATACAGTTGCAAAAGTACCAAAGTTGAGTGAAAAATCGTATATTGGTATGTTGAATCCTATCAAATTAACTCCCAATCTTACATTGACTGGAGTACCTATGTAATTAAAGAGCTTGGTGTAATCTTTAGTTTGTTGCATTTTCTGAAGATCGCTGAGTAACTGTAAGGTAGTGCTGTTGTATTGAAATGGATTTATTGATATTATGTCAAATGAGAATTTTTCACTGCCGTTTGCTGGGTTTGCTAAGAAAGATTCTATTCCTAGACCTTTTACGGCTGTTGTTGCTTTACCCATTCCTGTTGAAAATGCTCCTTGGAATAGGTTTATATGTTCATACGGCTGGAAAGTTGTAGCAAATCCGAAGGAAGCAACTCCCAAAATAACTAAGATATATAGTATCTTTTTCATAAAACCTCCCTAAAATTAGTTTGAACTTGATGTTAGATTGCTTAAGAATGAAACGATGAAGTTAGAAACATCGGTATCACTTATTATACCATCACCATCGGGGTCCAAAGATGATATAATGTTCGATAGATTTGTTAGAATTGATACATTCGTTAATTCAGGTGATAATGATGCTATACTTTGAAGCCCTAGGAAAAAGTTTACAAATCCTCCACCAATTACTCCTGCTATCGTTTCATCTTGACCATCTCTGTTTACATCACCTATTCTTCTAAACAGATTTGTAAGGTTACTAGGTGGGTTTGATAGCCAGTATCCTAGGGTATTTATTTCATTGGTGTTTAACCCATCTGATGTATTTATAGCATTAGTATTTGCTATATCTGCTAACATTAATAATCCTAGCATTGGTAGTGCTGATCCAGCTAACGATAACACAATTGATTTGTCTATACTATTACCATATTCACTTCTTAGCCTTTTTAAGGCGTATGCTAAATCACCTATGTGATTTGTATCTTCAATGTTGAGCCAGCCTATCAGTATGTCTAATGATGAAGTGTTAGTTGAATTCAAGAAATTGGTTAGTAATTTTAAATCAAATCCCATTATTCCTAGTGCTGCTGCGACATTGTCTTGAGCGGGGTACTTGTCGGGATCTTTTAGTATCTCATCGTATTTGCCTTGGTCAATGAGGCTTTGAGCTTGATATTGGTTAGCCTCTGGGTAATCCTTTGCTGCTAGTGGTGAAAACAGATTCACTGTACAGGAAGCTAAGAGTAATGAAAAAATTGAGATCAAAATTGAACTATAAGCCCATTTCATAAAGTCCTCCTTTTATATAATTATAATAATGTTTTCTTGTTCGGATTTCAAAATTACTGATGATTTATCAATAAAAAAATAAGTAAATAAAAATTGAAATCAAAGCACTTAAAATTAATCCTCTTTTGAGGTGATGTATACCCTGTAAAGTAGGTGATTATACAGATTCTTGTATTTACTGATCTTTGAAGACACAAAGGTTGATAAATTGGGGTCTAATGACCTTGAAAATACATAAAAAAAGTTTTTAATAAATGATTTTGTAAAGTGTGAGTCAGGTATCTTTGAAAACGGTGAAATGATGCAATTTGTACCTTTCGAGACAAATACTTTTATCATATCTACAAACCCATCAAAATAGCAGTTATTGAAAATGATAACTTTTGGGACATCACCGATCAAGTTGGCAATGCTAGAATTTAGTTTTACCTCTCCCAGATCTATACCTTCTTTGTCAGCGTGAGATGAAAAATAAACAACATCATTATTCATGAATGAAATTAGTTGTGTTAAGTTCATTTTATGGGATATCAGATCTACTTTGGAAAAATAATTTTTTGCATCTTTGAAGACTTCTGTGCTTTCAAGAGTTGTAAATTCAAAATTTTCATTCCAGCTACAGGAGAAGATGCCTAGAGTGTTTAACTTGTTGAACGCTGGTGAGCTAGATGGTAAAATTCTGTTTATCACTATATCAAACTCACTGCACAAAATCTCAAGAGGTAAAAAATCAAGGTTATCATCAACGTCAATAAATAAAATTCCCAATTTTCTAATGTATTTTAGTATGGTTTTTGGGATCAATCCTTTGATTAGTGAGATTACTCCATTAGAAGATAAAAAGTGAGGGTTGGTGTTTCTCAAATTTGATAATTCGCTTCTAACCGTAGGGTCAAAGAATATGGAATCTTCAAGTTTGGTGATGTTTTTATCTTCGAAGAATAGGAAGAAAAACTTTAGAAAGCCATCGGTTTCTTTAATCTTAAGAAATGCTTTTCTGCTATCTCTTCGGTATTTAAAAATTAAGGTGCTAACTATCAAATCATCGTTTATCCCTTCGGGTAAAACTGATAAATCTAGAGAAATGATACTTTTGGAAACTAGTTTAGATTTTCCCTTGACTTGTTTGAATAGACCAAAAACATGATTTTCTCTCTTAACGAAGAAGAGAGAATCATCCTTTAATTTGCTGATTTGAGTTGGGTCTACAATCTTTATCACTCAATCATTATGAGTATTAGAAATAGCACTATTCAAAAAAGAGATGATTTTGTTGAAAAACAAGCTATTGCCTGCGTCAGGCTAGGCCTGTGTCAGGCTAGGCCTGATTCTTCTTTTAATTAAGAAAGTGCTTTAAGCACCGCGTGCTTTAAGCACCGCGTGCTTTAAGCACTCCCACCCACCCTCCCTATCTGTTGTAGAGAGGCGAAGCCTCTCTACACTTTCCAGAATATTCAAATAAAAATGCGTTTTAAGCACCACCCCCGCCCATTTTTATCGCAGAGATGCTACGCATCTCTGCACTCTTAAGTGATTTTACTAAAAAAGTATCCTAGGCAATACAAAATGTAAGTAATTTAGTGGGTTCAAGAATTGAGTGTTTAAAACACTAGGTGTTAGAAACACTGAGTGTTTAAAAATTACACAGCCACAAGAAAATAGTTCTTTCCTATTAAGACTCGAGAGTGAAGAGAGGCAGAGCCTCTCTTCAACCAATTAGGGTGGGTGGGCGGGACTACTAAAAGTAATCTGTGCTATGAAGCACAAAGTGCTTTAAGCACAGGATTTTTTCAACAGAATTAAAAAGAGATGGTGACTGTTTATATTTTTATCTCCAATGACAATGATAAACTTTGTGAGCCTTGTTGTCCGGGTAGTACTCCTTTTTCGTATTGGTATACTGCGAGATCTATTGTTAAGTAGTAAAAGTCAATCCCTAAACCGAATGTTGGGTATCCTTCGTTTATTCCGCCTCTTAACTTAACTACCTTCAGGAGTGATATTTCAGTTCCTAGCGATAATTTTTTGTACCAAAATTCGCTTTTTATTAAGTTTTTGATGTCTAACTCAACCATAAACTCGGATAGCAAGAAAGATGGTATATAGGGTATTTTGGGTAGGTAGTACATAACCCCTAAATTTAGAGATGGAGGTAGGTATGTTTGATAATAATTGTAATTCAATGTTTCTTCTTTGCTTTCGGTAAATCTAATTCTTGACCAATTGAAAGTTCTCCCAAAGAAATTCTCAAGTGTTATTGCATATTTTAGGTGATCCCCATCATCTAATATTAAGCCAATGTTGCCGGATAAAGAATCAGATATATCGTACTCATATATGTTGTTTTGTACTTTTTCATAATAATTCATTAATTCTGGTACAGAAGCTCCTTGATCAAAAGGTACTTTGTACCTTTTGTAATATGAAAAACTTATACCTGCGTGCAGAGTATAGAATTTCGATACGCTGAAGTAGGTGCCCACTCCAAAAGTTACCCCCAATTCTGAAAAAGATTTTAATACCACATACGGTAGTCCTGGCATCTGCTTTATGTTTAGTGATGAAAATGAATCATCATAAACCATTATTCCGATTCCATTACCAATATACCCTAGATTTATCGGGCCAAATAACCCTACTTCAGGATAAGAATTTAAAGCCACCCCATAAGGATCATTCATAACATTGCTCAAGAGAGTAGAATAATCAAATCCAGCCCATAATGAGGATAGTTGATAAGATGATAAGTTCAATGTTTTGTCTAGGTAGCCCATATTTGCTCCTGACAAGAGTGATAACTTTGTTATGTAAAAATTGGGTTGCTTTGTGTATGAGACTATGGCAGGGTTCTTCAAGAAATAAATACTATCAAAGGGATGAAGTAAGGTAGTTCCTCCTAGAGCTAGTTGCCTTGGTGAATAAAGAAATGATTCGACCTCACCGAAGCCATCAATTGATAGTAAAACTATTAATAATACAAAAATTACCTTTTTCATATAACTACCCATTAGTTAGTTTGTTTAAGTCCAAGTAATTCGTTAATATATCCCATGCATCACTATCATTTGTTGTGAGAATATTTGTTATATCAGTGTAGTCAAAGTTTTGGTAATTGGTTACATTCAGTGCGTTAGTTAAATCAAATATGCTATTAACATTTGATATTCCATTCTTTTTTAGTAAATCAGTAATCCTATTGTACATGTTTAGATAGAAAGAATACTTTTCATAGTAATTTGTGTAGATATTCGTTAGTTGTGTATCTAGTTCATCAAATGCATTGTATAACTGAACTTCGATGGAGTTTGAGGATGAGAGTAATTTGTTTGATATGAAGAGTAGTGAGTTTTTGGTTTGCATACCTAGTGAAAAGTATCTTTGAAAACTTTTTGTTATTTCATCACCCAAGAAGAGGAGATCATTGGACAAAACGAAATTGGTATTTGAAGAATTTGTCATATCAAGTATGAATCTATACACTATGTCGTTTGTGTCTACAGTAAGATTTCTGTCCGAGTCTAAAGCATCAAAGAGAGAAAAAACCTTGTTGAAGAGGCTAAAATTTAGGTGGATGTTTATATCATCTGCTAACCTCTTATCATCTGAATTGCTTGATATGATTATGTAGAGGTTGTCTCTTATAACCTTTGATACTTGGTAGTACTTGCTGTCTTCCACAAATTTGTTTATGAAATCAACATAGTTTGAAGAAGAAGTATTTGATGATACATTGCTGTAGAATTCAATAAAGTTTGTTCTTGGTACTATTGAGAAAAATTCGCAAGTTGCTACTCCTATGAGTGCTCTTGCGTTTGTTGGGTTTACTTCTAGTGCTCTTTCATAGAACCTTTTAGCGTTTATATAGTCGCCTATATCTGCATAGTGATCACCTATTTCTACCAAGTATGTAACATCGTATTCATTTGAGAGATCCGAGGATGTGGGGTCTTTGAACATTGGAGAGAATACATTAAAACATCCAACGAGTGTAAAAGAGAAGAGTATGAACACGAATATAAATGTAACTATCTTTTTCATAACATTTACTCCTAATAATAATATATTCTTTATTTCAGAAAAATCAAAAAGTTTTGTATTAGAATCTTATTGATGTTTTCATAAAGAACTTGTCTGACTCAATACCCAGTGTCACACCCCATGTAACGAAAGTTAGGATGCTAGCGGTTATTGCGGTTGTACGCATATCTTCTTTAAAGTAGTAATAGTATTGTTGCATATCACGATAGGTAGTATTATTTGGGTCTTGTTGATACAGCGTGTTGTAATACCTTTCTTGTGAGTCAGCCCAAAAAGATAGAAATATACTTGATACGGAAGTTATACCTAGAAATGTAGTAATCCCGACCATTATTTTGTAAGAGGTTTTATCTTTTAGGTTTTCCAATTTAAGATCATACTCGTTTGTTTTGCCACCTATCAAATCAATAGTGGAAAATTTTAATAATTCGCCTTTCTGTAGTCTCAATCTGTATTGTCCTTGCGGCAACTCTAGGGTTAGTGGAGTTTTGCCGTAATACTCGGATTCTACGAAAGTGTCAGCCTCTTGAGGTGTTGATTTGATAGTTAATATACCAGCATTCGATGATACATTGAGGAGCCTTTTTTTGTAAAAGTTAACAACACCCGGTTTTACCTCAATCCATTCGTTTACCTTGTAATTCCATCTACCAAATGCCACTTTGTGCCTTCCTTCCATTATGTATTTCAGATTTATTTTTCCTCTTCCTACAAGGAAGTCATCAACATAAATATTGTAATCGTTAGGTTCCACTTGTATGGCTAATTCGCCATACCTATACGAGTAAATAATGGGCCTTATTCCGTCAAAGATTTCGTAATCACTTCTGAGTAAATCTTCTAGGAGAATATTTGTTGTATAGAGGTAAACATTCGTAATGAAGGAGTTTGATACCAATGTGTAAAGTTTGACAAAGAAATTCGTTGAGTATTTACTCAATGGCTTTGTGTACAATTCGTAGAATATTGACAATGAAATATCCCCTTCTTTACTTTCAGAGAAAGTGATACCATTGGTAACCTTTAGAACCCAAGGTGTATTTGTAAAAACAAATTTTCTTAAAAAGTCATTGCTTATTTTTTTTGTTTCGACTTCCGATGAAATTTCAATAACTTCAACTGATACTTTTGTATTGGTATTTCCATCTTCTGTTATTTCGTTAGTTAGTGAATAATTCGTCAGGTAACTGTGGTTTGTTTCGTATACACTGAAAATAAGGTTTGTTAATTTGCTTTTGGATCTAATTATGTTGGTTATGAGCACTTTTTCTATTTTGTCAATGTTTAAGATTTTTATCTCATCTAAATTTGGATTGTATCTTCCTAAACTTTTCACAAAAGTTTTGAAATCTTTTGTTAAGGTTTTCTGTATTAAAGTATCTATGTCTATCTTCAAGTCTTTTTGAAGAATTTCTGATTTATTGCTTTCTGAGATGTTGGTAATATTTGTCATTAATGTGATATTCTCTGAATTGTTGGTAATATTGTTGTTACTAATGGTGCTTATCATTAAATTATTTGAGTTGGCTTCAAAGTTGTTTGTAATGTTTGTTGTTGCGTTGGTAGTGATTGAAGTGTCATTGGTGTTTGTTTCTTCAATGTCAGAATATGTTTGGTTGAAATCATAGTTCTGTGCATATTCTATTATTAAATTTGAAATGGTAAAAACATCGTACGATGTTTTTATTTTAGATATATTACTTATTGTTGATAATGATATGTTTATGGTAGTTTTTACATCAGGTGAAGGCAATTCTTCTTTAGTTGGTTTATAATTGCCAATACAGGAAGTTAGAAACAAAGTAAAAAATAATGGAAATAGAATAAAAGATTTTATCCTAGTGAGTAGCATTGAAAAATGATAAACCTAATGTTACTCAATTTGCTAAATATGTTATTAATCCGTTTCTAAAATGTCATTGGGTACATTAGTAGTCTTATTTAGTTTTATTTTTGAAATTATTTCTTTTGCGAATTCTCTTGCTTTTTGTAAGTCTTTTTCATTGGGTCTACCTTTGTTTATTCCACCAACTAACTTGAATAATCCGGAAGTATCAAATCCTATACAATAAAATACCCCTACAATTTCAAATCCTTTCTTTAATAGTTTGTTTTTTAGTGTTCTGTTGAAGAGGTTTTTAAGAATTATACCTTGTTTTAATCCGCTTGTTGAGAGAATAAAAGCCTTTTTGCCTTGGAATGTAGGCAGGTTGTCTACGAATTTTAGTAAATTTATGTGGTGTTTGCCGAAGTAAATTCCTGAGCCGAAGCCGATTAGGTCGTATTCAGCCAATTTATTTGGATTGACTTCACTTGGTTTAACTATATCCGCTTTTAGTATTTCTGCCATTTCTTTAGCGATTTTTAATGTGTTTCCCTTGTGTATTGATAGGCATATTATTAAGGTGTTCATTGAAGTGAATTTTAAGTGATGTTTATCCTATTGTTCTAAAAACGAAATTATGATTATAAATTTGTAATTCGTTGAAAAATTCACAGGTTAAACCTGCGTCAGGCTAAACCTGCGTCAGGCTTGGACTGTCAGGCTTGGCCTGCTTCTCCTTTTAATTAGAAGGTGCTATTAAGCACACCCACCCACCCGCCCTATTTGTTGTAGAGAGGCTTTGCCTCCAAGAGGTTTCACCTCTCTTCACTCTCCGGAATATATTAATAAGAAGTGTTTTAATCTCTTAATTAAGAAAGTGCTATAAGCACTCCACCCACCCACCCTATTTATTGTAGAGAGACGAAGCCTCTCTACGCTCTCCAATGTTTAATAAGAAGTACTATTAAGTACACAGTGATTTAAGCACTTAATTAAGAAAGTGCTATGAAGCACGGTGTGCTATTCAGCACAAGTGCTAAGAAAGAATTTCTTTCTCTCAAGTTTTTTGAAAATTTTCTGATAAATTATACTTCATTAGTACATTTAAACTACCGTTTAGTAAGTTTTCTGTTAAGTTAATGTTTTGTTCAGTATGATCATTTTTGAAACATCAATATATCTTCAATTCCAATTTTACCTTTATCTGCTTTAGATAGTCCATGTTCAATTATATCAATTATTTTAAATCCAACAGATTTCCCCAAATCGCCTATTATTGAAGAGGTATTAATTAATTTTTCCTCCCCATCTATTGTCCATAAATGATATTTGCTTATTACCATTAAATAATATTTGTTATCTTTTAATACCCTGTAACATTCTTTAAATGAAAGTTTCATCATTTTTAAGTAATCTTCTACTATCTTAGCTTTATGATTTCTTTGAGATTTTTTGAGTAATTTTATTAATTCTATACTTGAATCAGGAAGTTCAATAGATGCATAAATATCACTAACAAATAATGGTAAGATATCATATGGGGTATTATTTCTGTATTTGACATCATAAAAATTTTTTGTTGTTTCCCATTTAAGGTCCTGATCTAATCCGAGTATTAGAATAGATATTTTGTTGTTTCCTATATAATCTAAAGCATCAAAATATGGAGGAGAAGTAACAATACCATCAACAGAGTTATCTTTTAGCATTGACATATTAGTAGAATCAGCAATAATTATTTTTACTTCATTAGTATTGAAATTTAGATTAAGTATTTTTGCTAATTTTTGTGTTGAATATAAAACTAGATATCTATCTTCTACATACGACTTAAATGAGGCAATAAAATCTAGTGTCCTGCTTTTTTCTGAATATTCAACAACTTGTTGACTTAAGAGGACTAATAAAAACTTTTTTACATCGTTATCTTCAATTTTTTCTATATATAACTTTAAAATAATTATTTTATCAAGATGAGGTTCAATTTTTTTGTAAATATTGTCATCTCCAGAATTTTTCTTTAATTTTTCTATTATCCTAATCTTTTCTCCGTTTTGGTTTTGTATTGAAAGTGAGTTATCAATATTTTCAAATAATTCAATTATATTTTTTCTCAGAATTTGAATATTAATTCCTATATTACATTTTACTTCCGCGACCATTTTTGCTATGTTTAAGATGTCTATTCCAATTGCATTTATTCCCATTGTAGGAGCATCTGCAATGAAGGATCCTGACCCCACGAAGGGATCTAGGACTGTATCTCCTTCCCTAAGATTGAGTAAATTGAGTAGTCCCCTTGATATTCTTGGATCACCTTTTCCTTTATATTTATGAAGATAATGAAGAAAAGGTTTTCGTAAATCAGTTGAAGCCCAATCTACAAAATCACTGATATGTTCTTTACCTAAGCCAAAATGAGGAGATCTATAGTATCCATCCTTTAAATGGTCTAGTAGTTCTTGTATACCTTTTTCAATACCCGATTCTTTTTTTTTAAAGTATTCATTCCAGTTTTCATTTTTTTTTGGTCGAAATACCACTGCTGGAAGTTTTTTTACCTCAGTTGCGTATTCAAAAAGTGTTTGAAATGGCAAAAACCTGATAGTGATTAATTTCTTTTCTTGTTCTAAAACATTAGTCAAAAAAACTTGAGTGTAAGGGTTAGGATCAATTTTTTTCTTTCTTAGTTGTTCTGTTTTAAGTAATATTCCAATATCTTTTAGTAATTTCTCAATTTCTTTGTCATCTTTTGCTTCAGAAATTATGTAAATTTCTCTAAAAAAAGTTACTTTTTTAACAATGTTTATTATGTCAATAGGAGGTATATTTGCTAAAAATCCTTGTCCTTCTCCTAAGTAAACTAATCTGTTGATTAAATGGATAATTTCATCATCAAGTAAGTTAAATGGTGTTGTTTTAAATAAAGATGCAATAGTCTTAATAAGCTTTGTCTTTGTATTAAGTAATGTGTCTATTTCTCTTTGTGCAAAATAAAGCTCATCAGGATTCCTTAAATCAAATTTAACTTTTGCTAGGATATACATATTCATTTCTCCAATTTAAATAATTCACAAGGTTTTATTTTAAATTGCAGTTTGGTTGGATCAGGTGTCCCACCTTTTCTCTGCATAGTAATTTTACCTATATATAAGCTTCCTTTAGGGGATATTTTTACATCACCAGACCCAAAAAAGTTCATTACTTTGTTAATATCTTTCAAAACCCATGTAGTTGTATTTTCTACCTTATTATATCTCGTAACTAACATCCAGTTAGCAGATAACCCACCTCTCCCTTTTAATATATCAGATACAATGAGAATTTTATTATCTCTAAAAAATTTTATAATTTTTTCTTGTAGATTATCAACTAATTCATCAAGGAATACACGCCTTCCGTCTCGTAAAGAATTTACTTTAATTAGCTGGGGATAAGAATCAGGGCTTATTTCTCCCGTAAAAAGTTTTAATCCTTTTTCTATCTCATCATCAAAATTCCATATTTCTTTGTATGTATCTACACACCTTTTGTCTACTTGATTATAATCTGCGTCAGAGTTTGCTTTTTTTAATGATAAATTTTCTATTTTTTCTATATTCCCAATAATAATTACAATCTTTATCTGTGCATCTGCTTTTTTAAATTTCATAACTTCTTCAAAAGTTTCTTTGAATCCTAGTTTTTCAACATCCTTCTTTTTCATTACTGTTGGTATTTGTATTGCTTTTACTGAGCTTATTTCATTTAAATTGTATCCCATAATTTCGAGCCATGTTTGAGCTTCGTTATCTACTCTCCAATTGTTAAATTTGTTACAAATTGCCTTTTCGTTGGCAAAACCACCTCTAGCAGTAGCAGAACCTATTTTGAATGTTGCCATATTACCTCCTTATTTGTGTTTAGTTTTTTACTCATAAAATTGTAAGTAAAAATTGGATAAAACTTGCTTGCTACATTGTAAATTAACCACATTTCTTTCTCTCAAGTTTTTTGAAAATTTTCTGATAAATTATACTTATGAGTGTGAATGAGAGTTCTTACTACGAATCTCTTGATATGTTTCTTTCTTACATCAGACTAAATAAAAACTATTCAGTTAATACAACCGAAGCATACTCTAGAGACATAAACTACTTTATAGACTTTTTGATTGAAAAGAAATTAAGTTTTGAAGACATAACCCCTAGGGTTATGCGAGAATTTTCAGTTTATTTATCTACAAAGTTTTCCAATCCTTTTTCACCGAGCAGCGTAAGAAGAATACTTTCGTCAATAAAATCGTTTTCAAAGTTCCTATACAAGAATAGTTATATAACAAAAAATTTTGGTAACTTTGTTGTCTATCCAAAACTTCCTGAAAAACTCCCAAAGTTCATTGATGAAGAAAGAATAATCACCACCTTGAATGAGCTAGAAAAGAACCTTGATAAGACACCGACAAATGTTAGGGACTTAACAATACTTTATGCATTTTACCTTACGGGTATGAGAATATCTGAAGTTACATCTCTTAAGTTACAAGACATTGACTTATCAAGCAAGGTAATAAAAATCAAAGGTAAAGGTGGTAAAAGTAGAGTAGTTCCAATACACCCAAAATTAGAAGATAAAGTTAATGAGTACATGAAATACAGAGGTGTTATGCTTACTAAAAAAACAAGTTTGTTTTTTGTTGGTGAATCTAGAAATGGAGGGCTAAGTATTAGGCAGATGAGAAACATAATATACAAGTATACTTCTCTCATGGGGAGTAGATTGTCACCTCATGGGCTACGACATTCGTTTGCTACTCATATTTTGGATAATGGAGCTGATATTAGAGTAGTTCAGGAATTACTTGGGCATTCTTCAATCTCTACTACCCAAAGATACACTCATACTTCCCTTAAGAGGCTTAGGAATATTTACAAAAAGGCTCATCCTCACGCTTAAAACCACTCGCCATTCTTTATTTTCATCTTGAGGTAATCTTTCACCTTGGCTACCTGGTTACTTTCGGGAATGCTTGGAGTTACGAATTTTAGTTCACCTATGATGTCTTTGTATCCTTTTGACTTTGTAAGTTCTACGGGCTTATTATTTAATTTTGCTGTTACTTCGTTACCTTTGTTTATGGTTATCGTTATAGTTTTCTTTGGCTCTAGTGTTTGTATTAATGTATATCTACTACCATCAACTTCTGATGTGTAAGTAAATTCTAATGTTACTTTCCTTGGTGTGTTTGAAAGAGATATTTGGTATTCTTCGGTTTTTTCTGAAACTTTTGCTTGTAGGTTTAGGTATTCGTTGTTACCGAATTTAAGTGATGAAATTAGGTTAGTTATTGCTAGTGGTAGGTTAGGGGAGAGGATTATCTTGTTTTGTGATAATCTAGGATTGAATCCTATAAATCCTTGGTACCATGCTCTTGATATTTCGGCTGTGCTCCATGCTTGTGAGTATGTACCCGATGGTTTTGGTTTGCTGTCTGGTTGAGGCATCGCATCAAGTAATTCACTCAATGTCCCTATGTGCCCAAGTTCTATTACTTGGCTAAGTGTGTTTGTCAGTAATTGAAATGCTAAGTCCTTGTAGCCAAATTTAAGTAGTGATAGTATTGTGAAGCCTGTATTCCATATCCATACTGTGCCGTTGTGGTATGCTGAATCTTTGTGATAGAGTTCCCATTTCTCGTGCCATGGATGGAAAAACTCATCGTTTTGTGATAACGATGCTATACCGTAAGGGTAGAGTAATTCGGATACTGCATTTTTTAGAATGTATGCTTCTTTTTCTTCTCCTAATATGCTATTGAATGGTACTGTTATTGCCATCAGCATGTTAGGTCTTACTTTGAAATCTTTAAATTCGTCTTTTCTTATCCTGTCGGCTATTCTTTTGTTTTCATCGTCCCAGAATATTTTTGTGAAGTTTTCTTTTGCTTTTTTGTATAATTCTTCCCACTTTTTGGCTGATTCATTATCTTTCATGTACTTAGCCATTTCTATACCTACCTCAAGTGATGTTAGCCATAGTGCTTGGATTTCTACGGCTCTACTGCCTCTCGGTGACCATGCTTCTTTGCCTTCTATTCTTGCGTCCATCCATGTATCTGCATCGTCATGAGTTAGTAGCCCATCATTATCAACGAAGTTTTCTATTGCTCCATCTATAGCTGTTTTTACTACTGGGTAAACTTCTTTTATGAAATTTATGTCTCCTGAGTAGTTTATGTATTCCATTACTTCCCTTATGAACCATGGTGTGCCGTCAGTGGTGTTGTACTGTACTGCTGACAAACTTGATACAAGGTTAGGTACTCTACCAAAAGTTTTATCTTTCGTTAATGTCTCTTTTATTTCTACTTTATCAAGATTCTCTTTCAGAGTTTTGGATTTTGAAGTCTCTGACTTCAATATTAATTCATCTTTTGATGAGAATGACTTTGAGAATAGGTATGATGGTACGGATATGAATAATTTGTTACCTGCCTTTCTTATACCTATAAATTTGTTTATATCTCTTATTTCAGAGTATACTGATTTCAGTAATTCTTCATCTTGCGAGGAGATTTCTATTGATAAAGTGCCTCTGTTTTGGAAGTTTGCGAAGTTTAGAATTATCTCTTTTGCGTCCTTGAAGTTTCCATTTACGATACTACATCCCGGTAGAGAAATGAATGTATCTCTTCCCCAGTTGTTTTTGAACCAAGGTAAGCCTGCCCATATTCCTTTGCCGAATTCCTCTTCAATGAACCCGTCAGAAGAGTACAGTACCCAATACATAGGTTTGTCTACTTCTTCTTTTAATGGTGTTTCAAAGTATGAGCCAAGAACTCTATCATTTAGTTCTTTTTCGTACAATGAAATGAATTTCTTTATATCTTTCGCTACTTCCTTAGC
>Ga0123519_10002241_pt1 | contig 32872 bp, 31 predicted proteins | sample YelNatPaOPRAMG02_FD_87396 | JGI IMG/M metagenome (GOLD analysis project Ga0123519, IMG submission 87396) | Hot spring microbial communities from Yellowstone National Park - Yellowstone National Park OP-RAMG-02 (version 2) | ecosystem: Environmental > Aquatic > Thermal springs > Hot (42-90C) ... | reverse complement strand
TGTAGAGGTGGTTGTAAACGGCGGCTTCCAGGGCCTCGCGCCCGCGCGCGCCCGCCGCCACCTCGCGCGCCGCCAGATATTCTTTGCCGGCTTTGGTGTTGCGATAGGCTTCGGCCAGATTGCCATTTTCATCCAGCGCGTCATCACCCAGGGCTTCGAGCACCTTTTTTCGCGCCGCTTCCAGAGCCTGCACGGCCTGGGTCTGTTCGGCCAATGCCCCGCGCTCCAGTTCCTCGGCGATGGCGCGCGGCAGGTCCTCGGCAATGAAGCGCTCGATGACCGCGCGCTTGTAGTTCATAATGCGGTAGATGCCGAAGTCCAGATCAGCGCAGTCGAATTGGAAGAGTTCGCGCAGCAGGTCTTGAAATTTCTCCATCGGTGTCATGGCCGCACTCCTGACCCCTGTGTCTTCCTTTCCTGGCTGTAAAGATATGAAGTCCCAGGAGGATGATGAGAATGAGAGGAGAGGATCACTGTGAGCTGTCAACCTCCTTCTGCTGAAGCTCCCGCACCCGGTCGGCCAGGCGGGAGAAGCGGCGCTGCACCTTATCGTTGTGGACGGCCATTCCCAGGGCCTTCTTGGTTCCGATGATGATCACCAATTTCTTGGCGCGGGTGATGGCGGTGTATAGGAGGTTGCGCTGGAGCAGTACATAGTGTTGCATCAGAAGCGGCATCACCACCGCCGGGTACTCGCTGCCCTGGGATTTGTGCACTGAGATGGCATAGGCCAGGGTGAGCTCGTCCAGCTCGCCGAAGTCGTAGGCCACGCTCCGGTCCTCGAATCTCACCACCACCTGTCCATCTTCGCGGTCTATCCTTTCGATCCAACCGATGTCTCCATTGAAGACCTCCTTCTCGTAGTTGTTGCGAACCTGCATCACCTTGTCCCTCACCCGGAAGATGCGACTGCCGGAAGCGAGCTCGGGCCCGTTGGGGTTGAGCAGGTTCTGGAGGGTGGAGTTGAGGTTGGAGGCACCGATGATGCCCTTGTGCATGGGGCACAGGACCTGGATTTCGTCGCGGGGATGAAACCCGAAATGCTGGGGGATCCGCCGCAGGCACAGATCCTGGATCAGCTCCAGGATCTCCTGGGGATCCTCCTTCTCGATGAAATAGAAATCCGTGGGCTCCTCCCTTGCCTGGGGAAGGTAAGGAAAGACGCCTCGCTGGATGCGGTGGGCATTGAGCACGATCAGGCTGGCCTGGGCCTGGCGAAAGATCTCGTTGAGCTCGATCACTGCTACCGCCCCCGACTGGATCAGATCGGCCAAGACCGACCCCGCCCCCACCGAGGGGAGCTGGTGGACATCGCCTACCAGGACCAGGGAGGCATGATTGGGTATGGCCTTGAGGAGGTGGTTCATCAGGATCAGGTCCACCATGGAGGTCTCGTCGATGATGACCATATCCGCGGTCAAGGGGTTGTCCTGATGGCGGGTGAAATCGCCGCGGGCAGGGGAAAATTCGAGGAGACGGTGGATGGTCTTGGCCTCCCTGCCGGTAGCCTCGGCCAGCCTCTTAGCCGCCCTTCCGGTGGGGGCTGCCAGGCAGACCTCCAGTCCCAGGGCCTCGCAGGCATACACGATGCCCCGCACGATGGTGGTCTTTCCGGTTCCCGGCCCCCCGGTGATGATCAGCACCCGCTTCTCCAGAGCCGTCAGCAGGGCCTCTCGCTGTCTCTCTGCCAGCGATAGCCCCATCTTTCGCTCCAGCAGGGAGAGGAAAGCGGGGGAGAGGGGTCCGACCTTTTTCCGCGGACGCGAGCGCAGCAGGCTGAAGAGCCTCCTGGCCACTCCCTCCTCGGCCCGGTGGAAGGCAGGTAGATAGATCTCGTCGTTCTCTTCCCTCCGCTCCACCAGGACCTTCCTCTCCTGGCTGAGAGCGGCGAGGGCCTCTTCCAGGATCTCACGGGGGATCTCCAGCTCCTTCTCCGCCCTGTTCACCAGCTCTGGGGCGGGAAGGTAGACATGGCCCTCGTCGGCCAGTTCCCTCAGGGTGTAGAGGATCGCGGCGCGGGCCCGCAAGGGCGAGTCGGGCTCGATTCCCAGTTTCTGGGCGATGCGGTCGGCCGTCTTGAAGCCGATGCCGGCGATGTCCTCGGCCAGGCGGTAGGGGTCCTTCTTCAGCACCCCGATGGCTTCCTGGCCGTAGAATTTGTAGATCTTGGTGGAGTAGGCGGGGCTGATACCCTGGTCCTGGAGGAAGAGCATGACCTCCCGGATCTCCTTCTGGGCCTGCCAGGCCGAGACGATCCAGTCCAACCGAAGCTCGCCGATTCCCTCCACCTGCAGCAGCTTGCGGGGCTCGTTGTCGATCACTTCCAGAGTCTTCAGGCCGAAGGCCCTCACTATGCGGGAGGCGAGGACGGGGCCGATCCCCTTGATCAGCCCCGACCCCAGATACTTCTCGATGCCGTGAAGGGTGGCGGGAACGACGGAGCGGTAGTCCTTGACCTTGAACTGTTCGCCGAATTGGGGGTGGAAGGCCCAGTGGCCGGAAAGGCGAAGGGTCTCGCCACAAGTTACCGAGGGCAGGTTGCCGACCACGGTGGTCCAATCTCTCTTGCCCGGGACCTGGAGCCGGAGGACGGTATAGCCGTTCTCCTCGTTGGCGAAGACGATCCTCTCCACCACTCCTTCCAGAAAGGAGCAAGGCTGTTCCTCCCGGTCCTTGCGGGGCCGGCTTTCACTCCGAAAGGCTCTGGTGGCGGCTGGCGGAGGCGGCGACAGTCCCTGATTTTCCTCCATGGCTCTCTCCTCGCCCATCCAGGCTGAGCCTGGACTCGAAGGAGAAGGTAACAGAATCGCTCGGTGGCGGCAAGGGTTTTTCTCCCCGGAAGGAGCAGGGGATGCCCGCAGGAAAGTTCAGAGAGCCCGCATTCAGGGAGACCGCAACTGGAAGGGGACGGGGATGAAGCAGAGGATGAAGATTAGAAAGGCCAGCAGCCCCACGGCCCGGCGGGGAGGATCCAGTGGCGTCCAGTCATCGAGCAGGGGAGGATGCCTCAGTCCCAGCAAGAGGGACAGGAAGGCCCAAAAAAGCCATCCTTGCCAAAAGAACCCCATCAGGATGAGGGCGAAAAAGGTCCAGCGGGCTATCAGGTGCTGTTTCCTTCCCCAAAGGGCATATGCCACATGCCCGCCGTCCAGTTGCCCGATGGGCAACAGGTTTAGGGCAGTGATCAGGGTTCCGATCCAGCCGGCGAAGGCCATGGGATGGAGGACAAGATCCCAATCCGGCGGCAAGGGACCGATTATGAGGCGGCTCAGGAGGAGAAGGAGAAGAGACGATCCCAGATTGAGGCCCGGCGAACCAGTGGGGGGAGACACTCGAGAGAGGGCCAGGCCGGCAGCGAGTGCGGGAAGGGCCACCGCGAACCCGAAGAGGGGACCGGCCACCCCGACCTCGAGGAGGGTCCGGCGGTCGGAAATGGGGGACTTCATGCGGATGAAGGCGCCGAAGGTCCCCAGGAGAGAGGGGGCGGGGATGAAGTAGGGCAAGGTGACCTGAATGTGGCGCCGGGAAGAGGCGTAATAGTGGCCGAACTCGTGGATGGTAAGGATGGTCATGAGGGTGAAGGAGAAGGGGATCCCCCGGAGGAGTTGGGAAGGATGGCGGAAGGGATCGGCCCCTTCCTGGAGGGCACCGGCATAGAGGGTGCTGAGAACGGTGAGGAGGAAGAGGAACAGGTGCAGGGCCCAGGGGTGGCTCTTTCCTTTCTCCTTCTCCTCCCATAGGCGCAGGACGATCCAATCCCCGTTCCGCTGGACATGGTAGTCGTAGCCGAAAGGATCGAGCGTTTCCTGAAGGCGGGTAAAGGGCCGGAGGATGAAGGGATGGAATCGGCCTACCACATAGAGGGAGTTCGGGTCCTCTCTCCAATCCACGATCTCCAATACCCGCGAGAGGGCCTGTTCGATGGCGAATAGATCCCCCGGCAGGCCGGGAGTCGAGCGCCCTCTACCTCTACCTCGCCACATAGACCCTCGGTACCCGTGCCCCGATGCCCGTCAAGACCTCGTAGGGGATGCTCTCCAGCCATCTGGCGACCAGCTCCGCCGAGATCTCGCGATCTCCCTGGCGGCCAATCAGAATCACTTCGTCCCCCTCTTTCGCCTCGGGTATGTGGGTCACATCCACCGCCGTCATGTCCATGCACACCACCCCGACCACCGGAGCGAGCTGGCCGCGGACGATCACCTGGGCGCGATGGGAGAGGCCCCGGCGGTAGCCATCGGCATATCCCACCGGGAGGATGGCTACGCGGGTAGGGCGGGTGGCGATGAACTCGCGGCCATAGCTGACGCTCTCTCCCGCTCGGATCGCTTTGAGATGGGCGATCTCGGTGCGAAAGGTGAGGGCCGGACGCAGAGGCAGATGGTGGGGAACTTCCGGACCGGGAAAATAACCGTAGAGCATGATCCCCGGGCGGACCATGTCGAGGTGAGATTCCGGCAGGCCCAAGATGGCGGCGCTGTTAGCGGCATGGTGGAGGGAGAAGCGAAAACCGTTCCTCTCCAGCTCCTGGGCGGTCCGATGGAAGGCCCTCAACTGGGCCCGGGTGAAATCCGGATCGCGGAAAGAGGAGGTGGCGAAATGGGTCATCAAGCCCTCCCAGCGCAGGCCGGGAAGGTTGGAGAGGCGGGTACAGAGGGATAGGGCTTCCTCGGGTCTTACCCCCAGGCGGCCCATGCCGGTGTCCAACTTCAGGTGGATGCCCACCTCTTTCCCTTGTTTCCTGGCCTCGGCGGCCAAGGCCTGGGCGAGGGTGTAGGAGGAAATCACCTGGGAAAGGTGCAGGGAGGCAACCAGGGATGCCTCTCGTTCTACGGTGGGACCCAGCACCAGGATAGGCCCTCCGATGCCTTCCTCGCGCAGGCACTTTCCCTCCCACACCGAGCCTACCCCCAACCAGTCCACACCCGAATCCAAAAGGGTTCGGGAGACTTCCACGATCCCGTGGCCGTAGCCGAAGGCCTTGACCGCAGCCATGATCTTTACCTTCGGGCCTACGAGCTGGCGGATCAGCCCGAGGTTGTGGCGGATGGCGGCCAGATCTACGAGGGCCTGGGTCGGCGACTCGCTGTTGCCGGTCAGCATATGACTTGCACCGCCTGGGAATGGAGGTTGAACTCGGCCGGTCCCCTGCCCAACAGCTCTCCATCTGCCTCCAGCAGGATCTCCTCCTCCGATTCCAAAACCACTTTTTTGCCGCGCAGCACCTCCACCTGGGGAAGCTCGAGGTGGGAACCGCTATAGATGCGATGGAGGTTGCGGAGGATCTTCAGTGGAGAGAGATCCTTCACCAGCACCACATCGAAGTGGCCATCGGTAGGATCTGCCAGAGGAGCGATTTTCATACCTCCTCCGAAGTATTTGCCGTTGGCGACGATCACGATTACCGCCTGAAGCAGTCGTTCGATGCGATCATCGATCGTGACCCTCACCCGCAGGTTTCGATGCCGGGCCAAGGTGCGAAGGGCCCCCATGAGGAAGGGGAGGGTGCCTCCCCGCTTGGGGTGGGAGTCGACCCACTGGACCGTCGCCGCCCCCAGTCCTCCGTCCACGATATTGGCGAAGAAGCGCTGGATCCTATTGCCCTCGCGGTCCAGGCAAGAGACGGAACCCACATCCAGGCGGCGGGATCTGCCCTGGTGGAGGCATTCCAGTGCCTTCTCCCAGGCACGAGGTATTCCCAGGGTCTTGGCCAGATCGGTCCCGGTCCCGCTGGGGAGCATGCCCAGCGAGGTCCCTTCCCACCGCGGCGAGGCGGAACCCAACACGCCATTGACTACCTCGTGAAAGGTACCGTCTCCGCCCACCGACACCAGGAGCTGATATCCCTCTTCCAGGGCGGATGCGGACAGGTGAGTGGCGTGGCGAGGGGCCTCGGTGAAGGCCCAATGGTAATTCCAACCGAGGCGCTCGAGGGCCTTCTCCACCTGGGACCAGAGGGAGCGGGTTCTGCCCGCCCGGGAAGCGGGATTGACTATGAAAAAGGCGCGCATCTTGGCAGCGTAGGTCTCTCAGCCGACCGCAGCAGCGGCCATGGATTCGGGTTCCGTTCGAGGCTGGCTCTCGACAGATCAGGCCTCATCTTCTTGCCTCCGCACCTCAACGGCAAGCAGCGATTGGTATAGCTGGAGGATGCGATCGGCGATAACGCACCAGGAGAAGCCCTGGGCCCATTCCCTCCCTCTCTTGCCCAGAGAGGCGGATAGCTGTTCGTCGGTCAGTACCCTGCGCATGGCCGCTGCCAGGCCATCCACATCCTGGGGAGGAACCAGGAGCGCGTTCTGGCCGGGCTGCACAGCGGAAGCAAGACCGCCCACCGAGGTGGCTATGAGCGGGCGAGCGCAGGATGCGGCCTCGAGGGCGACCAGGCTGAATGACTCGTAGCGGGAGGGGATGATCACCGCGTCACAGGCGCCGTAAAAGAGAGGCAGTTGGGAGGCTGGCTGGGGACCGCAGAACCTTACCTGCTGGGACACCCCCAGCTCCCGGGCCTGCCTTCTCCAGCCATCCGTCTCCCCGTTCCCCCCCACCAGCAAGAGTTGAGGGAGCGGTTCGGCACCCAGCTCAGTGGCGAATAGAAGGCGGCGAAAAGCCTGGAGGAGCAGGTCGATCCCCTTGATGCGCTCCAGCCTTCCCACGAAGAGGAGGATCTTGTCGGCGGCAATGCCCAGGCGGTGCCTGCAGTCTTGCCGGTCGAGGGGACGGAAAAGATCCACATCCACTCCGCAGGGTATCACCCTCAGGCGGTCTGCGGGAGGCGAGTAGAATCGCTGGATGCTGTCCTTCTCGTGAGGGCTGGCAGCCACGATGAGATCCGCCTCCTGGGCCACCCGCTGTTCCAGAGATCGCCTCCAGGGAGGCTCCTTGGGGTCCCCTCCCTCTATCACCCCGTCTTTGAGTGGCCCCAGGGTGTGGTACATGAAGACTAGCGGTACCTGCCACCGCTGCTTGAGGGTGGAGGCTACCGCGCCCGAGAGGTAATAATGGGCGTGAAGCAGATCATACCTCCCGTCCTCCTCATGTCGAAAGGCCTCGATCGCCTCTCCGAATTCGCCGAGGAAGGGGAGGAGGGAGGAGGGGGGCAAGAGGCAAGGAGGTCCGGCTGGCAGGGAGACGACGCGGAAGCCGGGACCGGCCTGCTGGACGATCGGACCCGGGTTGGTCCCGCGCCGGGTGAAGCAATCCACCTGGATCTTGCGGCGGCCCAATTCGCGGCCCAGCGCCAAGATGTAGGCATTCATTCCCCCGGCCTTGGCCGGGCCCAGATCAGCGAGCGGAGAAGCATGGAAGCTGATCATGGCTACCCTCATCCTGACCTTATGTTCCCTCCACGACGATGCGGTAAACCGGAAAGTCCCTCCCGCCCAGACGATACTTGTAATCCTCCTTGCCTCGCAGGAAGTCGAAGCGGGCCTTGCGCCGGGAGATGGCATCCTGCAGGCAGTTGGCGATGAGCACGATGCCGGGGCTGAGGGAGGAAAAGGCGGGATCGTAGCCCGAATTATAGAGCATCACATTACCTTGGTAATCGAAACAAAGCATAGCCGCTGCCGCCCCGCCCTCGTGTTCCAGGGTGTAGAGCCGCAGCCACCCCCTGCGGGTAAAGACACTGGCTACCTCGGCGAAGAAGGCCTCCCTTCTCTCATCCATGAAACCTTCCTTCTCCGGCCGGCTCTTTCGGTGGAGGCAGATGAAGGACTTGATGTCCTCGCGGGCGCATTCCTCCTCGCTGCATTGCCGGAATCGGAGGGAAATAGGGGCACTCTGGGCCCTTCGCATCTTTCTCCGGAGCTCGTGGCGATCCTTTCTATGGAGCAGGAGAAGATAGTCTTGCCAGGTCGCGGGGAGCTCTATTTGGGGGCAGCCCTCTTCCAGCTCCACCCGCACGGCGTGGTCGTGGTCCCGGGCCAGCCGAGGGAGCACCTCCAGGGTGGGAGAATGGCCGGGCAGGCAGTGGAGATCCAACCCCTCCAGACCGGAGGGACGGGACCTCAGGTAGTCCAAGATCAGCTCCCATACCCGGGCCTCCTCTCCGGGTTGGCAGAGGATGTCCAGGTAGTCGGAGAGATCCTCTCCTCCTACGAGCCTGAGGTGATTGCCCTGGTCGTCCCGATAAAAAGGTGCTAGGGCGATTACCCTCCCCTCATGGCGCACGGCCAGAGCGAGCCATTCTTTTCCTTGGCCAAAATGCTTCCACCACAGCGCCTGCCACTCCCAGGTGGAGAAAGGAGTGGGGGGGACCATCCGCGAGAGGAGATCGCTCCATTCGGGTGGTGGTGAGAAGGGCGAGGGGGAGGGTGAAGGAGGAGGAACGAGGTGAAGGGACAATGCCTTTTCCTTCAAGCTTGGTTCGAGCCGATGAATTGTTCCAGCATGGAGAGAGCCTGATGGTCGGAGCATTGGCGGGGAGGAGATTTCATGAAGTAAGCGCAAGGACCTTCCAGGGCCCCTTTTAGGCCCCGGTCCAGGCCTATTTTGCAGCAGCGAAGCGCATCGATTGCCACGCCCGCGGCGTTGGGAGAATCCCACACCTCCAGTTTCAGCTCCAGGTTGACGGGGAGATTTCCGAAGGACCTTCCCTCCATCCTGATATAGGCCCATTTCCTGTCTGCCAGCCAGGGGACATAGTCGCTGGGGCCGATGTGGACATCGGAGGGATCCAGAGGCCGACTCAGTTGGGACAGCACGGCCTCGGTCTTGGAGATCTTCTTGGATTCCAGGCGCGATCGCTCCAGCATGTTATAGAAATCCATGTTTCCGCCCACATTGAGTTGGGAGGTGCGCTCTAGAAACACCCCCCGCTCGGAGAAAAGCCGCGCTAACTGGCGATGGAGGATGGTCGCTCCCAGTTGGGACTTGATGTCGTCCCCGATAAGAGGGAGTCCTGCCTGCTCGAAGCGCTGGCGCCAGCCTGCATCGCGGGCGATGAAGACGGGAATGCAGTTCACGAAGCCGCATCCGGCCTCCAGAGCCTGCTCGGTATACCATTCGGTGGCCGCCTGCGATCCTACCGGCAGGAAGTTCACCACCACCTCCACCCCCTCCTCGCGCAGGGCGCGCTTCAGGTCGATGGCCCTTTGGGCGGAGGGCTCGATCTTGCGGGACAGATACTCTCCTACCCCATCTAGGGGATTTCCCATGGACACGGTTACGCCGGTCTTGCCTACGCGGTGGAATATGGCGGTGTTGTTGGGGGGAGAGAAGATGGCCTCTCCCAGATCCTTTCCCACCTTGTTTCGGTCCACATCCACGGCCAGGCAGATCTCGATGTCGCCTATCCCATACCCACCCAAGCGGGGACGGAGCACCCCCGGTATCTGATCTCCTTCTCGAGCCTGGCGGTAGAAATGGCAGCCCTGGACCAAAGCGGAGGCACAGTTACCTATTCCAATGAGGGCAACCCTGATCTTTGCCACCTAATCCCCTTTCGCGACGGGACTTCGGGCGGGATTCTTATCAGAAGCGAGAAAAAGTGTCAACCCTGCCGCCAGATTCGTATCTCTTGGGCGCCGGAAGGTGTTCATCCTGGCAGATGCAACCTCGAGCGGGGAGAGGACGAGGGAGGAGAGACTAAAGCGCGGTGGGGCCGGGGGCCAAAGTGCCTATTCAGCCCACCTGAGATCGAGCTGGCGGGCCGCCTTGGCCTCGTCCAGCCGAGATACCTTGGTGAGGTGGGGGGCAGAGGTGAGAAGGCTGGGATCTCGCTGGGCCTCCTCGGCAATCTCGCGCATGGCGGCGATGAAGCGATCCAGCTCCTCTTTGGGTTCGGTCTCGGTGGGCTCGATCATCATGGCCCCGGGAACGATCAGCGGAAAGTAGATGGTGGGAGGATGGAATCCCTTGTCCATGAGCCGCTTGGCGATATCTAGGGTCCTGACCCCCGATCGCTGTTGGAAGCGGTCGGTGGCGACGAACTCGTGTTTGCACAGCCGGTCGAAGGGGAGATGGTAGTGGGAGGCGAGCTGGCTCCGGAGATAGTTGGCATTGAGGGTGGCTGTTTCGGCGACCCGCTTCAGTCCGGCCGCTCCCAGGGAGAGTATATAGGCATAGGCCCGAACCAGGATGGCGAAGTTGGAGTGGAAAGCGCGGATCTTGCCGATGGAGCGGGGCAGATCGTAGTTGAGACGAAAGCGGTCTCCCTCCTTCTCCACCACGGGGACCGGCAGGAATGGGGCCAGCTTTTCCCTCACCGCCACCGGTCCGGCCCCCGGGCCCCCTCCCCCGTGGGGTGTGGAGAAGGTCTTGTGGAGGTTCAGGTGGAGGAGGTCGAAACCCAGATCGCCAGGCCTCACGATGCCCAGGATGGCGTTCAGGTTGGCTCCATCCCCGTAGACCAGCCCCCCCTTGGAGTGGACGATGCTGCAGATGCGGACGATGTCCACCTCGAAAAGCCCTAGGGTGTTGGGGTTGGTGATCATTATGGCCGCCACCTCCTCGTCCATCAATCGGCTGACCTCAGCAGGATCTATCAAGCCCCGGGAATCGGAGGGGACCGGTCGGACTTGATAACCGGAAAGGACGGAGCTGGAGGGATTGGTTCCGTGAGCGGAGTCCGGGACCAGAACCACCCGGCGGGGATTGCCCTGGGACTCATGGAAGGCGCGGATCATCATCATCCCAGCCAGTTCCCCGTGGGCTCCTGCCGCCGGGTGTAAGGTTACTCGGTCCAACCCGGAGATCTCGGCCAATAGCCTCTCCAGCTCGTACATGAGCCGGAGAGACCCCTGGCTCAGCTGGTCTGGTTGCAGCGGATGAGCGCGGACGAAGCCGGGAAGGCGGGCGAGGATCTCGTTGAGGTAAGGATTGTACTTCATGGTGCAGGAGCCCAGGGGATAGAGCCCGTGAGGGGGGACGAAGTTCCACTGGGAAAGCCGGAGGAAGTGACGGACCACATCGGGCTCGGAGAGTTGGGGAAGCGGAGGCGGCTCCCTTCGCAGGAAGGAAGGCGGTATCAGGTCCGAGACCTCCTTTTCGGGCACATCCAGAGAAGGTAGCGAATAGCCGATCCTGCCGGGGGAACTCTTCTCGAAGATGAGATCCTCTTCCAGCACCAGCCCGCTCCGTGCGATCTGCTCGGGCATCACTTCCCTCCGGGGGCCAGGTCGTGAAGGCAGGAAACCAGCCGATCGATCTCTTGCCTGGTATTCATCTCGGTGACGCAGAAAAGGCAGCAGTCTTTCATCTGGGGAAAGAAGCGGCCCAGGTCCAGCCCCCCGATGATTTCCCTCTCTAAGAGCCTTTCTCTTACCTGCTGGGCGGGCAGGGGGAGTCGAACTACGAATTCGTTGTAGGTGGGTGCCGACAATGGGAGTTCAAATCCGGGCAGGGAGGCGATCAGCTGCTTGGCGTAATGGGCCTTGTGGAGATTGAGCAGCGACAGCTCCCGCAGTCCACGAGGTCCCAGCAGGCAGAGATGGACCGCGGCAGCCAATGCACACAGCGCCTCGTTGGTACAGATGTTGGAAGTCGCCTTTTCGCGCCGGATGTGCTGCTCCCTGGTTCCCAGGGTGAGGACGAAGCCCGGCCTCCCTCGGGCATCGGTCGTCCTGCCCACCAGCCTTCCCGGCATCTGACGGAGAAATCCCCTCTTGGTGGCGAAGATCCCCAGATAGGGTCCACCGAAGTTCAGGGGGTTGCCGAAGCCCTGCCCCTCCCCGGCGACGATGTCCACATCCCACTCCCCTGGTGGCTTGAGGATGCCGAGAGAGGTGGGCTCCACCACCACCGCGATGGCCAGTCCCCCATGCTCGTGGGCTAGGCGGACATAGGGGCCCGGATCCTCCAGGCAGCCGAAGAAGTTGGGCGACTGGAGGATCACCGCCGCGACCTCCTGGCTCATCAGCCCTTCAGCCTGGTCCAAAGAGGTGGCCCCCACCCCAGGGGTCCAGGGAATGAGGTCGAGGTCGATCCCGCAATGACGAAGGTAGGTGCGGAGGACGGCGAGGTATTCGGGATGGAGGGCCGAGGAGGCGAGGATCTTCCTTCGCTGCGCGATTCGGCAGGCCATGAGGGCGGCCTCGGCGGTGGCGGAGGCCCCGTCGTAGAGGGAGGCGTTGGCCACTTCCATTCCCGTAAGCTGGCAGATTAGGGTCTGATACTCGTAGATCGCCTGCAGGGTCCCTTGGCTCAGCTCGGGCTGATAGGGGGTGTAGGAGGTATAGAACTCCTCTCGCCCGATCACCTCCTGCACCACCGCGGGCACATAATGATGATAGGCTCCCGCCCCCAGGAAGAGCGCGAACCTGGCCCCGTCTGTGTTGAGACGGGCCATTTGCTCCAGGTGAAGCGTCAGTTCCGGCTCGGAGAGAGGAGGGGGGAGATTCAGCTCTCCCGGCAGGCGGAGATGGGAAGGGATATCGGAGAAAAGGGACTCCATATCCGGCAGGCCGATGGCCCTCAGCATGGATTGGATCTCGGCTTCGGTATGGGGGAGGTAACGGCTCATGGTGCTGTAGCTACAGGACAGATTGTAACGATCGAAGCCTCTTTGAACCGGCGGCGGTAGCTCGCTCTATCGGCCAGGGTGGCCGAAAACCTAATAGTAGCTTAGGGCCAGCTTGTCAAGAGAGAAAAGGAAGGGATGTGGGCCAAGAAGGAGCGCACGCTTCCGGAGATGACCAAGGCGAGGCCCCGGGGTTCACCTTGACGAGAGGTCCTGAATCTGTTTAAATACCAAAGTCGAGGCGGAGGTGGCTGTCCTTTTCATTTCCTTCGGCTGGAGGGGGGCTCCATGAAAACCGTAAAGTCAGGGCTGGGGCGTGTGGGTCTCTTTTCTTTGCTGATCCTCCTCGCATGGTACCTTCCCTCCTGGGCCGATGTTCCCACCCTTTCTATGGAAGGACCCGACCAGTTCGTGAGCCAGCAACCCTTCTCTATCACCCTCAGGGTCGTTCATCATGGGAACAATTTCATCCACCACATCTCCAAGTTGGCGATCTATGTGGATGGCAAAGAGGCCAAGGTCTGGACCTACAACTGGAAGAACTATCCGCGAGAGGAGAGCTGGTCCGTTTCCCATGAATTGACCCTGGCCAGGGAGGCCAAGATCACTGCCATTGCTACCTGCAACCTTCACGGGCCTTCCAAGGAAGCAAGCCTGGAGATCGTTCCCAGCTTATCTCGCTGAACGGTCGAGCGTGTTAAGGGCACGGATTGCAGGATACTGGCGGTCCCTCGACCGACCAAGGAGAGGGACCTGTGCTCCATTTGGGTGTTCCCAGCCTACAAATCCTCCCCTTGCGGGTTCGGGGAGCGGGGAGGCTGGGGAAGGGCGAGGCCGGTTTTCTGGATGAACCAGCAAGGATAGGAAGGAGAAGTGAGATGGAGCAAAGTTTCTCCCTCTTCTTTCCCCCCCAGCTGTTGGTGGGCTCGGGGGCGGTGGCCAGGGTAGGGGAAAAGGTAAGAGAGCTGGGAAAAAGCCAAGCTCTGGTGGTCACCGATAAGGGCGTGGTGGCTGCCGGCCTCTTGGAAAGAGTTCTGGGCTCCCTGGAGGTGGCAGGCGTAAAGGCCCACATCTTCGATCAAACGGAGCCTAATCCTCGCGACCGTACCGTGATCAAGGCCTTCGAGCTGGCCAAGAAAAGGGAAGTGGATGCGATCATTGGGTTGGGCGGAGGCAGCCCCATGGATGTCGCCAAGGCGGTGGGGGTCTTGCTGACCAATCCGGGTCCCTTACAGGACTATTTGCGCGGAAGCCCAGTGAGGAATCCTCTTCCCACGGTGGTTGCTATTCCCACTACTGCCGGCACCGGCAGCGAGGTGACCCAGTTCTCGGTGGTTACCGATTCAGAGAGGAAGTTCAAGGCCGGAATTGCTAGTCCGCTCCTAATCCCGAGGTTGGCGATAGTCGACCCCTCGCTCATGGCGAGCATGCCTTCCCACCTGGCCGCTGCCACCGGCATGGATGCCCTGACCCATGCCATAGAGGCCTTCGTCTCGCGTAACGCGCAGCCCTTCTCCGACGCTCTATCCCTGCACGCCATTCGCTTGATCGGAAACTACCTGAGGCCTTCGGTGGCCAATGGGGCCAACGAAGAGGCCAGATCGCAGATGGCGATTGCCAGTACCCTGGCAGGCATGGCCTTTTCCAATGCGGGAGTAGGCTTGGTCCATGCCATGTCCCATCCCCTGGGGGGGCACTTCGATATCCCCCACGGAGTCGCCAACGCCATCCTTTTGCCCCATGTGATGGGGTTCAATCTGTTGGCCCGACCAGAGAAATTCGCGCAGGTGGCAGAGGCGCTGGGAGCGAAGTTGGAGGGCCTTTCCGCCTGGCAGGCGGCCCGCGCTGCGACGGAGGCGGTTTCGCAGCTTTCTTCCGACATCGGCATCCCCCAGGGACTGCGCCAGGTAGGTGTCAAGGAGGACAGCTTGTCCCAGGTAGCGGAAGACGCTTTGCAGATGAAGAGGGCCATTGGCTGGAATCCACGAGTGGTCAGCCGGGAGGAGATCGAGAAGATCTATCGAGAAGCCTGGTGAGGGTGGAAAGGGTGAAGGTTGTCGCCGCCCGGTACGAGGGGAGCGCGGTGGAGGAAAAGGGGATGCCCACTAACGGGCTTCCCGAGGTAGCCTTTGCGGGCCGTTCCAATGTGGGAAAATCCTCACTAATAAACTGCCTGACCGGCATCAGGGGTCTGGCCAAGACGAGTTCCACTCCGGGCCGGACCCAATGCCTCAACTTCTTTTCCATCAACTATTCCTTCTACTTCGTGGACCTTCCCGGCTACGGATACGCCAAAGCCCCTCTGGAGATGAGGACTTGGTGGCAGAGGGCGGTAGATCGATACCTGAAGTCGCGGGCGCCTTTGCGGGGCCTCATCCTGATCCTGGACGGACGGCACGATCCCGCCGATTCCGATTTGAGGTTCAAGGACCGGCTTCTAAGGTACGGGGTACCGCACCGGATCGTGCTGACCAAGATGGACAAGCTGCCACGGGGCAAGTGGGAAGGGGCCCGGAAGCGGGCGGCGGAATTGCTCAGCCTTCCCCCGGAGGAGTTGATTCTTTTCTCCTCCCTTACCGGGGAAGGGAAGAAGGACCTCTGGCGGGCGATAAGGGGCATGCTGGAGAGAGGGGCAGGAGAAAGTCGAGAGGGATAGTCATGGTTGATCTCCTTTGCAAGCGAAGGTTATCGCCTGCGGAGAAGATGTGCCGCATGCTCCGGTGGGCGCTCTTGCTGCTCTTCTTGCCAGGATGTTTCTCCCTTTCTAGGGGGCAGCCTTTGGCCTCCGAATCGGGGGTGATAGCCAAGGGGGAGAAAACTGTCCTTCCCTCCGCCTGGGAGGCCTACTACTATTACTCCCGGGGAAACTGGGAGGAGATGAAAGGCAACGGGGAGGAGGCGGTAGCCTGGTACCAGCGGGCACTGAGGTCGCACCCGGAATCGGTGCAGATTCGAATGAGCTTGGCCTCCCTCTATCACCGCTTGGGACAACTATCCGCCGCCCTGTCCCAGATCGAAGAAATCCTGCAGAAAGACCCCCGCAGTACGGAGGCCCATGTCCTGGCCGGTAACACCTACGCGGCCCTCCAGAACCTGATCAAGGCGGAAGAGAGTTATCGCAAGGCCCTTTCCCTCGATCCGGAGCGGGAGGAGCTTTACCTCCTCCTGGGCGGCCTCTACCTTCAGCACCGGGAGTACCAAAAAGCGATCGACCTCTACCAGAACATGGCCACGGTCAAGGCCGATTCCCCTGTCCCCTTTTACCATCTGGGCAGGGTATACCTGGAACAGAAGAAGCTGGACCAAGCCAGAGGGTGGCTGGAGGAAGCCTTGAAGAGGGACCCCGGCTACCAGGAAGCCCTGTTCGCCCTGGGGTATGCTTACGAGGCGGAAGAGAGGACGGAAGAGGCGAAGGGAGCCTACCAGAGATTGTTGGAAGAAGATCCCCAGAGCGTGGAGACCCGCTTCCGGTTGGCCCAGATCTTGGCCCGGCAGGGGGATCTGGATGAGGCGTTGGAACATTGTCGGATGATGGTGGAATTGAGTCCCGACTTTACCGAGGCCAAGAGGTTGATGGCATTGATCTACATGGAGAAGAAGTCTTTCGCGGAGGCGGTGCCGATCTTCCAGGAGCTGGTGCAACAAGACCCCCGGGATCAGAACTCCCTCCTGAACCTCGGACTCTGTCTGGGGGAGCTGGGTCGATACGAGGAGGCCCTGGCGAGCTTCTCCAAGATCAGGCCCGATGACTCGCTTTACGGTGAGGCCTTGCTGCAGAGGGGGTATCTAACTTTTTTCTTGGGGAGACTGGACGAGGCCCTGGGACTTTATCAGGAGGGCCTGAAGATCCAACCCAAGTCCCCCCCTCTCCACTTCTACCTGGGCCTCCTTTATAGCAAGAAGAAGGATTACCAACGGGCCATCGATAGCTATCGGCAGGCTATTGCCCTCGATCCCACCAAGGATCTTTATCACTTCCACCTGGGCGCGGCCTACGAGAGGGCCGGCCGGTGGGAAGAGGCAGAGGAGGAACTGAAGGAGGCCATCCGTCTAAACCCCAGGTACGCCGAGGCCTACAACTATTTGGGGTACATGCTGGCAGAACGGGGCATCAAGCTGGATGAATCCATATCCTACATCCAGAAGGCCCTGGAGTTGGAGCCGGGCAACGGTGCCTTTGTGGACAGCCTGGGATGGGCCTATTTCAAGAAGGGGATGCTGGACGAAGCCATCAGGGAACTGGAGCGGTCCCTGCAGCTTTCCATGGCGAACGATCCCACTATTCACGAACACTTGGGTGACGCTTACTACCAGAAGGGTTGGATCCAACAGGCGGTGGCGGAATGGCAGATGTCGCTGCAGTTGAGTGGGGAGAACCGAGAGGATCTGCGGCAGAAGATAGAGGAGGGAAAGAGGAAGATCTTGGAGATGGAGAGGGGTCGAGAGAAGGAGCCGAAATGAAGACGCCAGGTCAGGCTTGGGGGGCGACGGCTCTTGCTGATCTCGATCGGAGAAAGGAGGGCTCGCCCGGGGGGGGACGGCTGCTGTGGGCACTGGGCATGCTGATCCTGGTCCTCCATCTGCCCCTCCCATTTTGGGGTTGTCAGCATGGCAACGGACGAAGCGCAGCCAAGGGAAGTGAACCCTGGGGAGGTGAACCTCCTAAGACCCTGGAGTCTTCGCCGGCGGCTTGGAAGGGCATGGGGGGAAAGGCAGAGATGACGATAACGGCTGGGAATTGGTTCTACTCTGGTCGAGGGGTTTTTTATCTGGAGCTTCCGGATCGTGTGCGCTGGGAGGCTTGGAACATGATGGGCCTGGCCGATTTCATCCTTTGCTCGGACGGCCGTGCCCTAGAGTTGACCCTCCCCGGCGAGAAGAGGGTCCTCCGGGGTAACCTGGATCCGGCGCTCCTCCTGGAATGGATGGGCTCGGAGACGGCTTTATCTTGCATCCCTAGGATCGCCATGGGATATCCCCCTCTGCCCCTGGATGGTACCCATCCTTCCATGATCTACCGCCAGGACGGTTCCCTCTTGACCGCTTTCGAAAAAGGAAATTCGGATACCCTCCGGCAGAGGCTTTGGCTGGACGAGAGAGGGGAGATCTGGCGGCAAGGAGAGGTTCTCGATGAGCGGGGATCGTGGCTTTCCTTCAAGATTGAGGAGGCACAACGGGTGGATGGGTCATTGCTTCCGCGGCGGCTGACGCTGGAGCTGAGGCGGAAAGGAATCGTGCTGAATCTCCTCTTCCGGGAGATCAAGCCCTTGCCGACCCCCAATCCAGAAGTCTTCCGCTTGCCCCTTCCGCTGCCGGAAGGATTCACGGTAGTGGACCTCGGGGAAGGACCCTCCGGGAGATAAGGGTGGAGTCGAGGGAAATCCGTCTCCTTTGTCCGGCCAAGATCAACCTCTTTCTTCACATCCGTTCCCGGCGGCCAGACGGCTATCACGATATCGAGACCCTCATGCAGACGGTCGATCTGTGCGACCAGATCGTCTTGAGGTCCAAGCGGGAGGGGATCCAGCTCCACCTGTCCGGTTATCGGGAGGGGGTTCCGGAGGGGGAGCGAAACCTTTGCTTTCGGGCCGCCAAACTGCTCCAAGAACACTACCGAATAGGAACCGGGGTGGCGATCGATCTGTACAAGCGGATCCCTCCCGGCTCCGGACTGGGAGGGGGGTCCTCTGATGCGGCCGCGACCCTGTGGGGCTTGAAGGAGCTCTGGGAGCTGCCGCTTTCGAGGACACAGTTGCAGGAAATCTCTCTCTGTCTGGGATCGGATGTCCCCTTCTTTCTCAGCTCCGGTTGCGGCTTGGTGGCAGGCAGAGGGGAGTCGGTGAAGGAGGTGCTGTTGCCGTCGAGGCCAGTGGTGATCGTATACCCTGGCTTCGGGGTTTCCACCGCTTGGGCCTATGAAAGGTACGATGCCAGACAAAGCGAGTTGACAGAAGAGGGCAAAAGGACTAATATGAAAAAATTCCGGACGGAAGCTCGATCCCCCCTCGCCCAGGCTCTGTCCCCATATTCCCTTCACCAGGGCAACATCGATAACGAGCTGGAGGAGGTGGTAGCGGAAAGCCACCCCATCATCCTCCGCTTGAAGCAAGGCCTGCTTCGCTGCGGGGCAGAGATTGCCCTTATGTCGGGGAGCGGTTCGGCAGTATACGGCCTCTTCAGCGATCAGTGGAAGGCGAAGAAGGCTGCGGAAGAATGGAGAGGGGAGAGTTACTGGGTGCATGAGGGCTGGACCCTGGATTTCAACCCGATCCTGAGCCCAGGAGTGGACCAATCGGTATTGCCTACTGCCGACCCCAGAGGCGGAAGCGCCTAGGTTTGGTCGCTGGGGCGTGGCCAAGCTGGAAAGGCACGGGACTTTGGATCCCGGATTTCGGAGGTTCGAATCCTCCCGCCCCAGCCAGCCTTTCTGGAGTCGATTGAGCAATCGAGGAAAAGGAGATGGAGAGGGAACTTTTGCTTTTTACCGGAAATGCCAATCGGCAACTGAGTCAAGAGATCTCCGAGTACCTCCACCTGTCCTTAGCCGATGGGGAGGTAGGTAAGTTCTCGGACGGCGAGATCCAGGTCAAGATCAACCAGAATGTCCGGGGGGCAGATGTGTTCGTGATTCAGCCCACCTCTCCCCCGGTGAATGACAATCTAATGGAGCTTCTTATCATGATCGATGCCTTGAAGAGGGCATCGGCAGATCGAATCACAGCCGTCATTCCTTATTATGGATACGCCCGTCAGGACCGGAAGGATCGACCGCGGGTTCCGATTACGGCCAAACTGGTGGCAGACCTGATAACCGCAGCTGGAGCCAGCCGGGTACTCACCATGGACCTTCATGCCGGTCAGATCCAGGGTTTCTTCAACATACCGGTGGACCACCTGTTCGCTGCCCCGGTGATCATAGAGTACTTTCAGTCCTTGGGCTGGGAGCGCATCTGCGTGGTCTCCCCGGATGCGGGGGGGGTGGAGAGGGCCAGGGCCATCGCCAAGAGGCTGGATGCCTCCCTGGCCATCATCGACAAGAGAAGGATAGGCCCCAATATGGCCCAGGTGATGAACATAATTGGAGATGTGCGCGACAAGAATGTGATCATCATTGACGATATCATCGATACCGCTGGCACCATAACTCAGGCCGTAGATTCCCTCCTCGAGCATGGTGCCAGGAGAGTATACGCATGCTGCGTGCATCCAGTTCTGTCGGGGTCAGCCCTGGAGAGAATCGGTAGCTCCAGGCTGGAGGGCCTGGCGGTTACCAACACCATAGCCCTTGCTGACAAGAAGTCTGACAAGCTTATCGTTCTATCGGTGGCCTCGCTCCTGGGGGAGGCGATTAGCCGTATCCATCAGGGCGCATCGGTAAGCTCGCTGTTCGTTTAGGCTTCGGTGAGGGCAAGGGCAGGTAGGAGCATTCAGGCCGAACATTCAGGAGGATACTGATGGAGTGGATGGAGCTGTCGGCAAGGGAAAGAAGAGGACTGGGAAAGGGTTCATGCCGGAAGCTGCGAAGTCGAAACGAGGTGCCCGCCATACTCTACGGTGGGGACGGGAGCCCGTTGCCCCTGGCAGTGAGCCGTTCGGAGCTGAAGAAGGTGATGGAGCGAGGAGGAGGCGAAAATGCCATCCTTCGCCTCAGCATCCAGCACGATGGGGAAGAACTGGTGAAGACGGCGATGATAAAGGATGTTCAGATCCATCCGGTTCGGGGGGAGTACCTTCACGTGGATTTCCTCCGCATATCCCTGGAGAAACCGATCCGGGTCAAGGTACCCATCTCTCTGCGGGGTGAGGCTCCTGGGGTGAAGGTCACGGGAGGGATCCTGGATCAGGCCCTGCGAGAGGTGGAGGTGGAATGCCTGCCGGCGGCTATACCGGCCTCGCTGGTAGCCGATATCTCCTCGCTGCAAATCGGCGATTCGATTCATGTGAGCGATTTGGAGTCGGTGGAAGGGGTCAAGATCCTGGAGAGCCCGGAGATAGTGGTGGCTTCAGTCGTCCCGCCGGAGAGGGAAGAGGAAGTGGTAGCCCCCGAGGTGACTCCTGCGGAACCCGAAGTGGTATCCAAGAAGGAACCGAGGGAGGAGCGGGAGAAGGAATGACCCGTTTCCTCTCTTCCGTCGAGGGAATGCCTTGTGGTTGATTGCGGGGCTGGGGAATCCAGGTTTGCAGTATCGGCAGACCCGTCACAACATCGGGTTCATGGTGGTAGATGAGCTGGCCTCCCGGGGGCTCATGACACACCGAGGAAGGAAGAGGGGCGCCAGGTATCTGAGCGGATGGATCGATCAACAAGAGGTGACCCTGATCAAGCCCCTGACCTTTATGAACCGAAGCGGTATCTCGGTTCGCGCCTGGCTGACCGCCTTGCTCCTCGAGCCCTCCCGGCTGATCGTGATCCACGATGATCTGGACTTGCCCCCTTTCCGCATCCGAATCAGAAGGGGGGGGACCTCCGGGGGGCACCGGGGGATAGCTTCTATCGTGGAGGAGCTCGGTTCCGCCGATTTTCTTCGCATAAAGATCGGCATCGGCAGGCCGGGGGCAGGAGATGATGCATCCGATTATGTGCTTGCCCCTTTCGGTCCCGAGGAAAGGGAAGGACTCCCGGATGCGATCAAGAAGGGGGCAGATGCTGTCGTGGCGGTGATCACATACGGGCCCCAGACTGCCATGAATATATTCAATGCCAGAAGCAGGATGGAAAAGCAGACATGCCAACCCGATCGAGCTTGCCTGAAATAGAGAGGGAGGAGGTGAGAATTTGGTGAGGCCTTACGAAGTCATCGTGATCCTGGATCCGGCCCTGAGCGAAGAGGAGGTAGAGACGCTGGTCAACGATATCTCGGAGACGATTACCAGGGCGAACGGGAAGGTCAGCGAGGTCCAGAAGTGGGGAAGGAAGCGGCTGGCTTACGAGGTGAAGAAGCGAAGGGAAGGGAACTACGTCCTCTTTCGGGTGGAAGCTGACCCTCAGGTCGTCAGCAACTTGGAGAGGAACTTCAAGATCTCGGAAAAGGTGCTGAAGTACCTTACGGTTAGATTGAAAGAGGGAAGCGTGCCCGCTCCCCTGGAGAGAGAGGAGTCGAAAGAGGCGGAAGAAGTGGGGGTGTCCCAGGCAGGCGGGGAGGAAAACGCCAATGGCTAACTTTAACAAGGTCATCCTCATGGGGAACCTGACACGGGACCCGGATCTTCGCTACACCCCTTCGGGGTCTCCGGTTTGCAATTTCGATTTGGCCGTCAACCGATCGTACACCACCCAATCGGGAGAGAAGAAGGACGAGGTCTGCTACATAACCATTGTGGTTTGGGGAAAACAGGCCGAGTCGTGCGGGGAGTACTTGCACAAGGGCAGGCCGGTATTGGTGGAAGGCCATTTGCAGCAGCGATCGTGGGAGAGTCCCGAGGGGCAGAAACGCTCCAAGTACGAAGTGGTGGCGGAGAGGGTTCTCTTTGTAGGAGAGCGCAAGGAAAGCGGGGGGGAGGCTGAGCTGATCCGGCCCCCCTTCGAGGCGGGAGAGGAGATACCTTTCTGAGGGAGGAGGATGGTTTTGGTCGTCAAGAAAAGGACCTTCAGGCGGAAGATCTGCAAGTTCTGCGCGGACAAGATCGATCGCATCGACTACAAAGATGTGAAGAGACTCCGCACCTATTTGACCGAGAGGGGCAAGATAATGCCTCGCCGGGTATCGGGTAACTGTGCTTATCATCAAAGACAGCTGACGGTGGCAGTCAAGAGGGCTAGGAATATCGCCCTGCTTCCCTTCGTAGCGGACCAGACGGCATAGGATGGTCTCGCCTCGGAGCGGGGACGGCTGGCTCGGAGATGGATAGTGCAGGCGGATATCCCTCCCGGATGCTGGCGTGGTTAGGAGAGGCAGTCCTTTCCGGGTTACTCACCTTCTTGGTTCTCCTGGCGGTGGCCGCAGTGCCCTCTTGGGGCGGCCCGCTAGCTGTTTTCGCCCCCCTTCCCTTGACCGTTGTCACTGCTCGCAACGGTATCGGGACCGGGTCGCTGGGGCTGCTTGCGCTCACCCTGTTTCTGGGATGGTGGGGATCCATTCTCTCGGCTTTGCCTTCCCTATTGGAGCTGGGGATTTTGGCCCTGGTGCTGGGAGAAGGACTTCGCCGCAGGTGGAGGGGCGAGAAAACCGTGGTCCTAGGCGTGCTGGGAGCGGCAGCAGGGGCTTTGCTGGCGGTCCTCCCCCAGATCTCTTGGCAACCAGGGAGATTGATGGAGTCATGGGATCGACATCTGTCCCTCAGGCTGAACCAGTTTGGAGGCGTGTTGGGGCTTGCGAGTCTCGCTCCTGAATCCTGGGCTTCCATCAAATCATTTCTGCTCGAAACCTATCCTTCCTTGATATTTCTGGCCCTCCTGTTCGCTGCCACTGCCAATTTCTATCTGGCTCGCCGGATTGGCCAGCGGCACCTTTTTACCGCAGAGGGGCCAGATTTCCCCTTTTCTTCCTGGTGCATATCGGATGGATGGGTGTGGGGGGTCATCATCTCCTTGACCTTATACCTTCTCGCCTTACCCTCCAGGCGCCTGGGCTCCAACCTCCTTCTTGCCTTAGGAGGGCTTTATTTGCTCCAGGGACTGGCTATTCTTTCCTCCTTCCTCCAGCACTGGAAATTGTCTCTCCCCCTGCGGGTGCCGATCTATTTCCTTTCCCTTTCCCACCCTTTCCTTCTTTGTGGGCTAGCCCTGGTAGGGCTGGCCGATGTGTGGTTGAACCTGCGACGATGGAGCAATCCGTCGTTGCCGCCCAGAAAGTGAAGCCATTTGGTTCGCGAGGTGGGTCGATCCGCTCCCCTTTCCTTTGTTGGACAAGAGAGGCTACCGCGGAAATCCCACTGGGTATGGAATGGAGGAGGGATTCTGACGCTGAGGAGGAGAGGGCGGGAGGAAGGCTAAGGACCGGAAGGAAGATAGCGAGAAAGGAAGCGCTGCCCATGAAGATCATATTGCTCAAAGATGTGGCCAAGGTGGGAAAAGCCGGCGATTGTGTTGAAGTGAGCGATGGCTATGCCCGCAACTTCATGATTCCGCGCCACTTGGCAGTGGAAGCGACCCCGTCCAATGTCCGGATCTGGGAGCAGAAAAAAACGGCCGGGGCGGGGAAAAGGACGAGGGCTGAGAGCGAGGCACGGGCCCTGGCGGAGAAACTGGAAGGGCTTTCATTGGTTCTCTCTTGCCCGGTGGGGAAGGGAGACAAGCTGTTCGGTTCCGTCAACTCCAAGGTAATAAGCGAAGAACTGGCAAAGTTGGGGTTGGAGGTGGATCGGAGGAAGATCCTACTGGAAGAGCCGATCAAGAGCGTGGGAACCTTCGTGATTCCGGTCAAGCTCCACCAGGAGGTGGTGGCCCACCTGCGGGTCGAGGTCACCAGAGGCTGATCGGGGAGAGCGCTCTAATACTATGAACCTAAAGGAAGCTGGAAGAGAGAGGATCCCCCCCCAGAACCTGGAAGCAGAAGTGGCGGTCTTGGGGGCTATCCTCCAGGAAAACGAGGCGATCTATCGTACCCTCGAGATCCTGGGGGAGAGGGATTTCTACCGTGAGGCCCATCGCAAGATCTTCCGGGCCTGTCTTGACCTATTCGAGCGCAACGAACCCATCGACCTGATCACGCTGAGCAATGAACTTCAAAGGAAAAAGGAACTGGAGGGGGTGGGGGGGGCCTCCTATCTGGCCTATCTGGTGGACAGCGTTCCCACCGCGGCTAATGTTGCCCATTATGCGAAGATCGTGCGGGACAAGGCAGTGCTACGGGATCTGATCTCGGTTTCCACGGAGATAATCCAATCCAGTTTCGAGGCCGAGGAGGAAGTGGACGATGTGCTCGACCAGGCGGAGAGGAGGATCTTCGAGATCTCCCAGCATCGTTTTTCCTTCACCTTGACCCCATTGCGGCGGATACTCAAGGGAAGCTTTGAGCTAATCGAGCGGCTCTCCGAGCACAAGGTGCCTGTTACCGGGGTACCCACCGGATTCAAGGATTTCGACATCCTTACCTCAGGCCTCCAGCCCACGGATCTGATCATCATCGCCGGTCGTCCCTCGGCTGGCAAGAGCAGCTTTTGCCTCAATATAGCCCAGCATGCAGCCATCCAGGAAAAGACGGTGGTGGCCATATTCAGCCTGGAAATGTCCAGGGAACAGTTGGTCCAGCGGATGCTCTGCTCACAGGCGAAGGTCCCCTTGCATCGGCTTCGCAGGGGCTATTTGGGGGAAAAGGACTGGGCCAAGCTGACCATGGCCGCGGGCACCTTGGCCGATGCGCCCATCTTCATCGATGACTCCCCGGGGATATCGGTCCTGGAGATGAAGGCCAAGTCCAGGCGGTTGAAAGCCGAGCATGGGCTGGGCTTGGTCCTGGTGGACTACCTGCAGCTAATTCAGAGCCGGGGGAGAGCCGAGAACCGGCAACAGGAGATATCGGAGATCTCCCGCTCTCTGAAAAGCTTAGCCAAGGAATTGGGGGTCCCGGTGGTGGCGCTGTCGCAGCTCTCGCGAAAGGTAGAGGAACGGCAGGAGAGGAGGCCCGAACTCTCCGATCTTCGTGAATCGGGGGCCTTGGAGCAGGACGCGGACCTGGTGGCTTTCATCTATCGTCCGAAGATCTACGAGCCCCCGGAGGAGGTCGACCAGAGGAAGTTGATTTCTCAAGCCGAGGAGGGGGACAGGAGGTACGACGGCCACGAAGCGGAGGTGATCGTGAGGAAGCAACGTAATGGCCCGACGGGAACTATCAAGCTCACCTTCCTGCCCGAATTCACGCGCTTCGAAAGCTATTATGAGCAGGAGCCGGAGTGAAAGAGGCGAGGTGCGGGATAAGCAATAGGGGGAGCGTCGGCTATGCCTAGACCGAAGGCGGTCTTCATCTGCCGGGAATGTGGGTATCAGTCGTTGCGGTGGATGGGGCGCTGTCCGGACTGCCAGGCATGGGATAGCTTGGAGGAGAAGGTGCTTCTCCCGCCAAAGGGGATGGGGGCCGGGGTGGAAGGGGAGAGAAGCCCGGCCAGCAAGCCCCTGGCGATCACCGAGTTGGGTCCCATCCCGGCCAGCAGGATGTCCACCGGAATGAAGGAATTCGACCGCACGCTGGGAGGAGGGATAATGCCCGGCTCCTTGATCCTCTTGGGGGGAGATCCCGGAATCGGCAAATCAACCCTCTTGCTTCAGGCCAGTGCTGAGCTAAGCCGGAGGGGCCAGACCGTTCTCTATGTGTCGGGGGAGGAGTCGACAGAGCAAGTGCAAAGCCGGGCGGCAAGGTTAGGTTCCCTATCGGAGCGCCTCTTTCTGGCCAACGAAACCAGCCTGGAATGCATCCTTTCCCAGGTGGAGTGGGTTCGACCTTCCCTTCTGGTTATCGACTCCATCCAGACTACCTACAGCGAGAATCTTCAGTCCCCTCCCGGTAGTATCGGGCAGATTCGAGAGGTAGCCCACCGCCTCCTGGAATTGGCCAAGGGAAGCAGGGTCAGCGTCTTCATTGTGGGGCATGTGACCAAGGACGGATCCTTGGCTGGACCGCGCGCCCTGGAACACATCGTGGATACGGTGATCTATTTCGAGGGAGAACGCCAGAATCTTTACCGCATCTTGAAGGCCACCAAGAACCGATTTGGGTCGACCCAGGAGATAGGAGTGTTCGAAATGGGGGAGGGGGGGTTGAAAGAAGTTGAAAACCCTTCTCAGTCTTTCCTTTCCGAGAGATCCATCGGTTCCTCAGGTTCGGTAATCGTTCCGGTAATGGAAGGGACCCGCGCCCTCCTGGTGGAAGTGCAAGCCTTGGTGACGCCCAGTAGCACTGCCATCCCACGCAAAATGGCCAGTGGCGTGGACTTCAATCGAACCCAAATCCTAATGGCCGTTCTGGAAAAGCGCCTGGGTATGGGTCTTCAGTCCCTGGACGTGTACGTGAATATCCCTGGAGGATTACAGGTCGAGGAAACGGCGGCAGATCTCGGGATTGCCTGCGCCGTTATCTCCAGCTTCCGCAATCGGCCTGTCCCGCCGGAGGTTGTCATCCTGGGGGAAATCGGCTTGGCCGGGGAGGTGAGAGGAGTAGGCCAGGTGGAAAGGCGGCTAGCAGAAGCCAGGCATCATGGCTTCTCCCGCTGTCTTCTACCCCAGAGCAACTTGAAGGGCTTGATCAACCGTGGGGAAATGGAGTTGATCGGAGTGGAAAGGGTGGAGGCCTTAACCGAAAGGCTGTTCCTAGCCAAATAAGGTTTTGACGGGAAAGGATTTTTCTGATAAAAAAGGGGAAGATCTTTTCAAGACGGGGAGATGAACGATGTTCCAGGTAGGAGACAAGGTCGTTTATCCAGCCCACGGCGTTGGCCTGATCGAGGCCATCGAGGAGAAGGAGGTTTCGGGTATCAGGCAATCCTTTTATGTCCTCCGCCTCCTGGGAAGCGAGATGACGATCATGGTCCCTACGGCCAACGCCGAGCGCAATGGACTTCGGGAGTTGATGAGGGCCTGCGATGTCCCCAAGGTCTTGGAGGTCTTGAAGAAGAACGATGTGGTGATCTGTCCCAATTGGAACCGGCGTTTCAAGGATAACCTGGAGAGGATCAAGACGGGTTCTCCCTACGAGGTAGCTGAGGTGATGCGGATCTTGGTCTTACTGCAAAAGGAAAGGAGCCTTTCCTTCGGCGAAAAGAAAATGCTGGAGACCGTCCGGCAGCTCTTGGTGACCGAGATTTGCCATGCCGTGAACGCCGGCGAAGAGGAAGTGAGGCTGCTCATCGAGGAGGCCATTGCGAGCGCTTAGCTCGGCTTCGGTGGAGGACATGAGGGAATGGGAGAAGGAAGAGGATCCTACCTAATCCACGGCATCATGCCGCTTCTGCTCGGCTTGATCGGTTTGGTTTGGGGGAGTCTCATCATGGGTTCAGAGCTGATCGGATGGTACGGATTGCTGGTAGGAGTGATTATGGGGCTGCTTCTGATCCCGCTGCATCGTAAGCTCGAGGCTGTCCGGATGAGCTCGATCGTGGCCGGAACCGCTGGCTTGATAGTTGGGGTGACGATATCGAGGTTCATCTTCGCATCCTTGTCGGCCCTCCTGATCCACATCGACTCGGGTTTGTCTGCCTCTGTTAGATTGTTGCTGGATGCTCTCTTTGGCTATTTCGGTGCGATGATCGCCCTCCAGCGGGGAAAGGAGCTGGACTTGTTATCCCTCCTCCGTCAGCTCAAGGAGAAGCCAGCCACCGAATCCTACAAGATCCTGGATACGAGCGTGATCATAGACGGGCGTATAGCCGACATATGCGAGACCGGTTTCATCGAAGGTACCCTGGTAATTCCCCAGTTCGTGCTTCGCGAGCTTCAGCATATTGCCGATTCGTCCGACACACTCAAGCGAAACCGCGGTAGGAGGGGGCTGGATATCCTGCAGCGAATCCAGAAGAAGGTGGATATTCCGGTTCGGATCGACGATTTGGATTTTCCGGAGATCCGGGAAGTGGATGGCAAGCTGGTGGCTTTGGCCAAGATGTTGAGGGCCAAGGTGATCACCAACGATTTCAACCTTAACAAGGTAGCCGAGCTGCACGGCGTCTCTGTTTTGAACATTAACGAACTTGCCAACTCGCTCAAGCCAGTGGTCTTGCCGGGCGAGGACATGAAGATCTATGTGCTGAAAGAGGGGAAGGAGTACAACCAGGGGATCGGTTATCTGGACGATGGGACGATGGTGGTCATCGACAACGGTCGAAGATGGATTGGCCAGACGGTGGATGTGTGTGTTACCAGCGTCCTTCAGACGACGGCGGGCAGGATGATCTTTACCCGGATGAAGGAGGAGGCGGAGGCTGCCTGAGGACGGGACGGAAGCTTCATGAGGGTGGCAGCCATCGTTCCCGCGGCGGGGGAAGGCAAGAGGATGGGCGAGGGGAGGAGAAAGCCCTTCTTGCTCCTAGGTGGAAGGCCGATCCTGGCCGTGACCCTGGCTAACCTGATGCGCTGTCCGCAGCTCTCGGAATTTTTGGTCTGCCTGCGGGAGGAAGATATGGAGGTGGGGGAGAGAGTAATTCTCCCCCACCTTCCTTTAGGGAGAGAGATCCGCTGGGTAGAGGGGGGAGCGAGGAGGCAGGACTCGGTGTTCAAAGCCCTTTCCAGGGTGAGCGAGGAGACGGAGATGGTCCTTATCCACGATGGAGTTCGTCCTTTCATCTCTTCCCGACTTCTTTCGTTGGCCATCGAAGAGACGAAGCGGTGGGGAGCTACGACCTTCGGCCTGCCCGTCACCGATACGATCAAGCTGGTGAGGCAGGATGGTCTGGCAGTCAGGACCCTGGACAGAGGATCGCTCTGGGTGATTCAGACTCCCCAGACTTTTCGGCGAGATATCATCCTCGAGGCCCATCGGAGGGCAAGGGAGGAGGGTTTCGAGGGTCCAGACGATGCCTCTTTGGTGGAGAGACTGGGGAGGGAGGTGAAGGTACTGGTGGGTCATCCAGAAAACATCAAGATCACCAATTACCAGGATCTCTCGCTGGCGGAAAAGATAGCGGCGGGCCGGGGGGCGAATGAATGAAATGATCAGAGTCGGGATAGGGTACGATATCCATCCCCTGGCGAAGGGGAGGGCCCTGATCCTGGGAGGAGTCCAAATCCCTTATGAGCTGGGACTTCTCGGAGATTCCGACGCGGACGTCTTGGTCCACGCTATCATCGACGCTATCTTGGGAGCGACCGGGGAAGGTGACATCGGGAGGGTATTCGGGGTTGGGGTTCCGCGGCTGAAGGGTATATCGAGCCTTTCCCTGCTGGATGAGGTCAGAGGAATGCTGGAGCACAAGGGGCTGCGGATTGGCAATGTGGATGCGGTTGTGATCGCCGAGAGGCCTCGTCTCTCGCCCTACCTTGAGGAAATGAAGAGGAACATAGAGAGGACACTTCGTTTGGAGGGTTCGTCGGTCAACATCAAGGCCACTACTGCCAAAGGGCTGGGGATCATCGGCAGAGGAAAGGGAATCTGTGTCCAGGCAATCGTCTGCGTTTCTTCGACTTCACGATGATGGGGCCCAGGCACGCTGGTATCCTGACCGGAGAAACTCAGGGGGAAGGTGAGGGGAGACAGAGATGCCCTTGATGGTTCACAACACTCTGAGCCGAAAAAAAGAGCCTTTCCTCCCTCTCCATCCGGGCGAGGTGAAGATGTATGTGTGTGGGATCACTCCCTACGATCTTTGCCATATTGGACATGCCCGCGCCACCTTGGTTTTCGACACCGTGAAGAAGTACTTGGAGTATCGCGGGTATCGGGTCACTATGGTTCGTAACTTCACCGATATCGATGACAAGATCATCTCCAGGGCAGCCGCGCTGGGGGTCTCTTGGCGAGAGGTTTCAGATCGATTCATCCAGGAGTACCAGAAGGATATGCAAGCCCTCGGATTGCGATCCGCTACCGTGGAACCGAGAGCCACTGATCACATCCAGGACATGATCGAGATGATCAGGGTCTTGGAGGCTAAAGGTTATGCCTACGCCGTCGAGGGAGATGTCTATTTCGAGGTGAGCAAATTTCCTCCTTACGGAAAACTGTCCGGTCGCGATCCGGGTCAAATGCTGGCGGGGGCTAGAGTGGAGATCGATGCCCGCAAACGGCATCCTTTGGATTTCGCCCTTTGGAAGAGTTCCAAGGAAGGAGAACCTTCATGGGAAAGTCCATGGGGAAGGGGACGGCCGGGATGGCATATCGAGTGTTCGGTTATGGCCATGAAATATCTGGGGGAGACCCTCGACATCCACGGGGGTGGTGCGGATCTGATCTTTCCTCACCACGAAAACGAGATCGCCCAATCCGAAGCTTACAGCGGCAAGGAATTTGCGCGCTACTGGCTTCATAACGGGTTCGTCAGCGTGGAATCGGAGAAGATGTCCAAGTCTTTGGGCAACTTCTTCACGATAAGGGAAGCCCTCGCCAAGTACGATGCCGAGGCGCTGAAGCTATTTCTGCTTTCCACGCACTATCGCTCCCCGCTGGATTTCTCGGAGAAAAGAATGAAAGAGGCGCAAAAGGCCTTGAATCGAGCTCGCGCCACATTGCAGAAGGCAGAAGAAGCCGCCGCAGGGGCGGAAGGCCACAGCGAGCACGGGTTGTCGACGGAGCTTTTTTCCCTACTGGAGGAAAAGGAGAGGGCCTTCGTCGAGGCAATGGATGATGATTTCCATACCCCCCGAGCGATCGGGGTGCTTTTCGAGGGGATACGGCACCTCAACGGTTACCTGAATGAGGGGGTAAGGGATCCGGCTTTGGCGTCCATGGCGAGGAGGATAAGAGATCTGGCCGGGGTGCTGGGGGTTCTGCAACAAGAGGGGGAAGTGAACTTCGTGGCGGACGAAGAAAAAGTGGAAGTCTCCTGGGAGGATTATGGCGCGGCAAGGGACCGGATAGAGATTTCGTGGCAGGAGGGGGAGGATGCAAGACCGGAAGACATCCGAACGGTTTTGCTGTGGAGAGGAGTGGCAAGAGCGAAAAAGGACTGGGAGAGCTCGGATGAAATCCGAAATTGGATGAAGGAACGGGGGATACATATCGAAGATACCCGGGAGGGCTATTATTGGAGAAGAATCCCGCGCTGACCCTCGAGCCGGAGGAAGTGGTATGGGGACTGAATACGATCCTGGAGTGCCTGCACGCGGGACGGAGGCAGGTGAGAAGGTTGTATGTGGGGCGAGGGTTAGCGGGGGTAAAGGAACGGGAGATCTTGCGGTTGGCCCAGGAAAAAGGGGTGGCTGTTGCGTGGAAGAAAAAGAGCGAGCTTTCATCCTTGGCAGGGACGAAGAGGCATCAGGGAATGGTGGCCCTAGTGGAAAGGTTGAAGGTATACGGACTGGATGAGGTCCTGCAAGAAGTGAGGGAGGGTTCAGAACCGGCGCTGCTTTTGGTATTGGATGGGATACAGGATGCGGGGAACTTGGGATCCATTCTACGGGTAGCGGAAACAGTTGGGGCGGATGCGGTGGTCCTTCCCAAGAGCCGCTCCGCGAAGCTGGGGGCGGGGGCCGCGAAGAGTTCTGCCGGGGCGATCGAGCATGTGCGGATCGTTCAGGTTTCCAACCTGAGAGCAGCAATGAAGGCCATACGGGAGGCGGGAATCTGGTTGGTAGGAGCCGATGAGAAGGCGAGCCGGGTCTATTACGATACGGACCTGTCGGTTCCCCTTGCCCTGGTTGTGGGAGGGGAGGAAAAGGGCCTGAGGAGATTGACCAGGGAGAACTGTGATTTATTGGTGAAGATCCCCATGAGGGGTAGGATCGGATCCCTCAATGCTGCGGTGGCGGCGGCGGTCATAGCCTTCGAGATAGCAAGACAGAGGGCAAAAAAGGGAGTACAGACGAGAAAAGACAAGAATGCTCGAGGTACAGGCAAGCGATAGCGACGAGGTGCGTTGAATGATCACGGATGGCGATATATGGCAATTGTCTAGGATGACAAATGGGGGTATCTTATAAGGCTGTTCACCGCTAGACACGCTTGGGCACGCTCTACCAAATTCGCTTCTCGGCACGGGAATCTTTTCCCCGGGCTGGCGTAGCTCAGTGGGCAGAGCGGCTGACTTGTAATCAGCAGGTCGGGGGTTCGATCCCTCTCGCCAGCTCCAATAGTCTTTGGTTCCCATTCTCACCAACTCATGCTGTGCCAGCACTCATTGTTTCTTTTTGCCTTTTTTGCCTTTTGCCGGCCTTTCCTACCAGGCGGGGAGATACCCAAGTGGACAAAGGGGGCAGACTGTAAATCTGTTGGCTAACGCCTTCGGGGGTTCGAATCCTCCTCTCCCCACCATCCTTCAGGACGAACTGGCATAATCGCAGATCGCGAATTCGCCGGTGTGGATGGTGCTGGCATCCGCAGGGGCGGGAATAGCTCAGTTGGTTAGAGCATCAGCCTTCCAAGCTGAGGGTCGCGGGTTCGAATCCCGTTTCCCGCTCCAGAACCCGGTTATGGAAAGATGTCCTTAGTATTTCGCTTTCTCCCGTCCGGCAACCTGCCCTTGCAGAGCCCGGGGGGGAGATAATCCCGTAAACCAAGAGCGAAGAGGTGGATGCAGCGGGCAAGGCCCACGTAGCTCAGTCGGCAGAGCGCATCCTTGGTAAGGATGAGGTCACCAGTTCAATCCTGGTCGTGGGCTCCAAAAGCGGGAAGTTAGTGGCCTGCTGCCCCCCGAGCAATAAATCATAAGATAAGGGAAAAGCTAAAGTTCCATACCTCAGGTTTGAGGAGCGACAAGAGGGAGACTCATTATGGCCAAACCCAAATTCGAACGCACCAAGGAACACATGAACATCGGCACCATTGGCCACATCGATCACGGCAAGACTACCCTGACTGCCGCCATCACCAAGTGCTTACACAGCGTGAATCC